>Ga0105097_10000140_pt1 | contig 29104 bp, 32 predicted proteins | sample PPLLak12cMay2015_FD_87035 | JGI IMG/M metagenome (GOLD analysis project Ga0105097, IMG submission 87035) | Freshwater sediment microbial communities from Prairie Pothole Lake near Jamestown, North Dakota, USA - PPLs Lake P7 Core (1) Depth... | ecosystem: Environmental > Aquatic > Freshwater >...
ACGCCATTGTTCCCCGCCGAAAACAGATAAAGGCAATCCCTTAGTGGCTTTCAAAGTGAGAATATTGGTGACCAAATCCAATCTCAGCCGAGAAAATTCGTCGCCCAAACCAAATAACGTTCCCAATCTGAAAATCAAGTAATTACTACAATTACTCACAATGTATTGTTCAGCTTTTAACTTAGTTTCCGCATAAGCAGACAACGGATTTGGTTCAGCGGTCTCATCAATCAATCCGTGATTCACACCATAGACAGAACAAGTGCTCATAAAAATTATCCTGCCATCATAATTATCCACCAACCACTTAACACATTCAAAATTCAGTAATTCAGTGAGGGCGGGATTAATAGCGCAAGCTCCGTCTCCTACAAGGGCGGCTAACCAAATAACCACTTCGTATTCATTAAGTATCTTACTCAATCGTTCGCGGTCTCTTATGTCCCCGCGAACAAATGAAATGTTCTTCAAAAACCTGGTCTCATACATCAGGTTGTCATACACCGTCACAGCGTTTCCTGCATTGATTAACCTGTCTGACATATAACCACCTACATAACCACAACCACCTACTATCAGTATCTTCATAAACTTCCTCCCTTTATTATTTTAGATTTTTCTGGAGCACTCAAAATAATAAATTAACCCATCTTTCAAAGTTTCAATCTTATCAATGGTAAAATATCTACTGACACAACTCGTCCAGTATTCTAATTCTTCAACTATCAAGTGCAATTTAATACCATATTGAAAATCTTCGTGATTAGCTATAATTAAAAGACAAACATCAGACATCTCAGCAAATACTTGCAAAACATAATCAATATATTGTTTTTCAATATGTTCAAGAACATCAATACAAGTTAACAAATCATAATGATTACTCTTTAAACTATCAACATCAGTCTTGTTACTAAGATCACATCTAATGAAAGGCAGATCAAGGTTGTTAAATTTCTTAAGATCAGTGGAAACAATATTAAATCCTAAATCTTTAATCAAACTTAAGAAACCACCCCTGCCCGACGATATATCAATGCATGTTTTTATTCGTTCCTTATTAGGCAGTATATAGCTATAATAAGGAACAGCATAATTTACTCCTTTTAGCCCTTCATGTCCATAGTTTTCATTATAATGCCGGTCAGTTCTGAAAATGTAATCGTAATTGGCTAAATAATCAAGCATAATTAAAGAATCTCCTCATTTATCAATTTTAACCACCTTTCTTTGCAAGTATCCTTATCAAACCCCAACTTCAACAAAAACTCGCGGGGAGAGAAAAGACTTCTGTTGTTTCTTATCTGCTCTATACATTCTACATAATTCCCGTCAATAACTTTCAACCCCCACACACTGCTTGGTACACCACATAAGCCACCGACATTGGTAGTGATAATAGGCAAACCACAAGCTCCTGCCTCTATGGAAACAAGGTGTAAGGTCTCAACAACCGACGAGCAAATAACCATTTCACAACTATTGTAGATTTTAACAAGCTCGTCATGCCCCACTTTATTGAACACCTTTACTCTTGGGTGGGACATTCTAAAATCATCTTTCATTACAAGGCAAAAGTTATAGTCAGTAGTGTCTATAAGGTTTCTGATTACATCGAATCCCTTTGGGTAGTTATTAGCCGCGCCTACAAAAAGAATACTGTTAGGTAACACTCCAGGATGTCTCTCGCCTGTCGGCTTGAATAAATCAAAATCCACGCCCAAAGGAATAATTTCTGTCCGGCATGTAGTAATAAGGTCTCTATACTTACTAAAAGTATAGTTGGAATTGAACACCGTCACAGCGCTATGATTACAAACATCTACCTGTTGGGCATTGCCCTCGTAATAGTCTTGAAGCAATGAAATCTGTTTACAAGTCAAATTGATTCTTCCAAAAAATGTAGCATTTCTGATAATGTAATCAGGCATTCTACTCTGAGCTTCTTCCTCTATCCTCCTAGCCAGTCTTACAAAGGAAGTAAATCCATTGGTCTTATCCACTAGTCCAGGAATCCATTCCAACAAGTCATGCCAAAAAGTTTTAGTGCCTGGAATACAAGTCAAACAATCATTTACTAACCAACCTGTCGCCATACATTCTCCTATTAATCCACACGCTATCACACTGCTGCGCATTAGATTTTATATTACAACACTTACGATCCAACATTTTAAAATCACGAAACACAAGATAATCAAAAACAACCTTTTCAACAACTTGACCAGCAAACAACTCAACCGTCTCCGTCTCTATGTGCATCATGCCTACACTATGAATGAAATCCCCCATACCAAGGAGCACATCGTAAGTCGCCCCCTCCACATCTATCTTCAAAATATCCACAACAGATTCTTTTATTACATTTTCAACTAATGTTTTAAACTTGCAACATGGTGTATTAAACTTCTCTTCACCATAGCCTTTTCCCCTGTCGTAAATACCGTGAATTCCATTGATGTCCTTTTTATGAAATTCTACCTCACCGTCTATATTACACACTACTGCATGAATAGGAACTATTTGAGTTGAATCTTTGAAAAGGTTATAGTTTTCTTCCAGTCCCTCGATTGAATACACAACCGATTCAGGAAAACATTCCTTCAAATACAAGGAGTCTTTCCCATCCATAGACCCCAAATCAACTATTATCTTGGGGTTAGGGATATACTGTTTGATATACTCAACAAATTTGGGCATCATTACGGAGAGATCTACCATAAACTATTATACACCTCAATATATTTCTTTGCAACTGCTCTATAATCATACAACTCTTCAGCCCTATTCTTAGCATACTCAGCGTAGCTTGAATACTCATTCATATCCACAAACAGTTTATACATCAACTTACTATACTGAACAGGGTCAGCAGCGCATATGTAATGAAATTTGTCATCCCCCATTACTTCTCTCTGAGCCTGAGCCCATCCACTACCCCAGTGCGATACAACAGGCTTACCGTGAATCATAGCTTCCGCGATCGTATTACCAAAAGTCTCACCCATAGCATTACTATGACACAATACATCAAATGTGTTATACAACTTACTCACATAAACGTCGTCTATGGTAGGATCAATAAAGGTTATGTTTTTAATTTGAAGACTAGATGCTTCATCTATCGCCAACTTATGCGGCGCTACATACAAAAAATGCAGATTCTCATTCTCCAACAACTTAAAAGCCCTCAAAGCAATAGGCGAATAAATATCTCTTGAAGGTCGTCCTACCCTCCCAAAAACAAACTTATTTTCTAAACCTAATTCACCCTTCAAATCTTCATCTGTCAATCTACACATAATAGGGTTAGGAATAACCCTGTATTCACCTGTTATCTTACGATTTTTAAGCATCTCGCGAGAAGGAAAAATACGCATGTCCGCTTTCGTTCTAGTGTGCCCATGGAAATTGGTCTCCACTACTTTGAAATTGAAAGAAGTAGTTTCAAATCCAGGAACAAACCAAGTATCGTCGCCACTTCTATGGGTGTTCAAAATCTGTAGTCCGTAGTTATTCAAGTCCACAAGATTACCGATCTTAATCATAGGAACACCTAATGATTTACACTGCTCAAAACGAGACAACAATACACCATAATCGAACTGCGGAGAAGGTTTAGGAAACGACAAGTCGTTGTAAAATATCTTGACCTCTATACCATTCTCAATCAATCCCTTGGTAAGATTATAGGCGGCTTTGTCAGCCCCGCCGAGACCGAAACTCAAAAACTGACCTACTATCATAACTGCCCCCAATCATCATTTTTCTTATATACTTGATCTTTAAGTCGATTGTAAAGAGCAAGATTGGTGTTATTATTACCACTCACTGATGGATGGTCTATATGTATAGCCACAAAATCATCATACCAAATAACATTGTTGTTGATATGCTTCAACAATCGATCCCTGAAATCAGCGTCATCATATCCTGTTCCCTTAACAAAAGCTTCATTGAACCCGCTTATGTCGTAGTAGGTTTTTCGAGTGCAGGCTGACAAGAAATTGTAGCAATCGTTCTTTATCTTCCCGTGAGTATACCACACTCCAAGAACATTGGCGTATGAATAACCTCTAACACCCAAACCCATATGAAATTCTGTATTCATACTATTGACCAAACGAAACTTGTGGTCAAACTCAATGATGGGGTCTAACAAAACCTTATTTATCTCAACAGAAGTCAAACAAAACACAGAGAATTGTAAATAACTGCTATCTGTAAGCTTCTCAAAATTCTTACAATGGTCAAAAATATTTCGAGTGTGGATTATTTCTGGCGACGAAAGTAATATGATATCCCCTTCGGAATGTCTGACCCCCACATTGATAGGATAACAGGGGTTTATGCCTTTCTTATTCGCAATTCTTATGATCTTTATCTGCAAATCAGCGTAAGTGCTTACCAAAACTTCAGGGTTATTTTCATCGTTGGACTGGTCATCGACAATGACGATCTGTAAATCTTTTCTCCCCGCGTAAAAATATTCGAGACTATCCAACGTAGCGCATAAGTAGTTTATACGATTATAGTAAGGAAGTATGAGAGACACGGATCTATTCATCTTTTTCTCCCTCCTGGATATGGTAAGTTAAAGAATCGAACACAGTTATGTGGTTCATACCAAACCTATTCCTCAACACATCTTCAAAGAAATAAGCGTCGCCACTCTTTATAACCCCACCAACCATAGATCCAGCCCTACCATCACGATAAATATTGCCTTCTGGATACATACCACTTTCCACAAACCTATCTTTTCTAAACACACAAGGCATATACAATCCACCGGACACAATCATATGCTGCTTAGTTCTTTTAGCGAAAGCATACCACTGATCATACTGAATTTCAGAAGCTTTTCTACCAAAATTCATATTGCCAATCGCGTGAGTGCCACTCAATAGTTTACCACTTTCAATCAATCGACTACAAGGAATATTTTTACCATCGTGATAAAGCAAAAGCGCGGGTAACCAACCATCACTAAACACCATATCAGAATTGATAAAGCAAATATTGTCGTATTCACTCGTTTTGCCAGCATAATTCCAACATCGGTAAACTCTGTTCAAATAATAATCGTTAGGTTTGGCATCGTTATACACAGAGTAGTTTATCCCGAGCTCTTTTAATCGAGATAAAACTGGTTCTGTTGCGTCATTTGCTACTATACGAATACCTACATTCCATCCTGGAACTTTACAATAATCTTTTCTCAACTCATTCACAATCAAATCAAGATACTGAACTGACTTATAAATCAAAGAGATAATTTCTATGTTCATTTTCTAAACCCCCGGCACAAAAAAGAAATCAGGATATTTATCCACAAATTGCTTAATACATTTCGGAGCTAAAACTCCGTCATAAATATTGACTATCTGTTTATGAAAAGGACTACCTACTCTATTCCACAAATCTTTTTGAGTTTTCATTTTAGTCCGTATTTCTTCAACAGTGCCCACTTCATTTATAATCATATGAGATTCAGCGATGTTCTCAACTTTTTCCTTAATTCTTGCAGCGCCGCCCATAAAACTATAATGCCACCCGCCCTGCGAAATACCACCAATTCCCGAATGCCTAGCGAAATCTCTAAGCGCTTGTGGGGACTCGTATTTGTTATAGGTAGCCATAATTGACCCGCGCCACAAACTTATCTGTCTGCAATTTACATAGTAATAAAATAGATATTGCACCATAGTAACCGGTTCATCGGACTGCAAATACATTTTAAGCGTATCAGGATTGGGAATCTCGTCTATGTCAGAAATAATAACCTTATCCCCAAGTTCAATTCTTCCTTCAAGTCCTCGATTTATACAATTTCTCTGAAAGTTCTCGGCTATCCAAATGTTGTCAGGAGAATAATCAGGCAGATCTTCCACCTTCACATAGATTATTCTATCCAAATACTCAGCAAACTTGTCTTTGTGTTGTTCAAAGATAAACTCTTTTGGATGACCGGTATGAGTTTTGTTAGCCTCCACCAAAACAAAATAATCAGCGAAATCTTTCAAAGTCATTATTCTTAAATCTAACAATTCTAATTCATTGAAGAACTTGAAACAATCGAATATCTTCATAATGTATTCTCCAATATATTACAAATTTTTTGAGACGTTGTTCCATCTCCTAGCCAAGACGGGTCTATCTTGACTATTCCTTTCTCCACCCAGTCTATCCAATTCACAGCTCTAATATCAAGTTTATCACCAAGCATCATCAACATGATAGAACAATTAGACCAACAGGATTGTGGACGTTCAGTGTAATCTCTAGGCACAATGACAGGAGTATTTAGCAAAGCAGGTTCTTCCTGTGCGGTGCCTGAATCCGAAATCATAAATCTACAATTGTATTGGGCTCTCAAAAAGTCCTTGTAAGACATAAGATCAACAAACTCCACGTCACCAGTGTTTATCCTAAACGACTCTATGGATTTCATTGTCCTACCAAATCTCAACATCTTGACTGGAACTTTGAAATACTCAATACAATGATTGGCGAACCAAAAAACATTCCGTAGACGATCTGAATACTTAAAATTTTCAGGGCGATGAATATCCATCAGTATGAAATCCTTAGTTTTAGGACGAGACATTATCTCCCCCTTGAACTTATTGCATACCTCAACAATAGTGTTTCCCACTACGTGAATGCTACCAGCCGGTAGATTCTCTCGCACTAAGTTCTCTTTGTAATCAGGATGGTAAACAAAATGTACGTCAGAACAATGATCACACACAGTTCTGTTTGTCTCTTCCAACATCCTTCTATCACCCGATCTCATACCTGCTTCGATATGCCCTATTCTGTACCCTTCTTTCCTCAACGGCACAGAGACAACTACCGAGTTGGAATCACCGAGAAACAGTATAATATCAGGTTTAATACCACTCTCCCTCAATATCTCAATTGTTTTCACTGAAACATCAGCGGTCTGATGAAAATGTTCTTTCCCCTCCGCGCCAATGCCAAGATTGTAATCAGGTTTTCTAATCTCCAACTCATCAAAAAACACGTCAGAAAGCATCTTATCGTAATGCTGACCTGTGTGAATAAGCACATGATGAAACTTCTCGTCCAACCTTCTAAACAACTCGGACATGCGAATAAAATCTGGACGAATTCCTGTGATCGTTACTACCGTTTTCATAATACACCCCATTCCTTTCCAACATTTCGAACTATAACGCTCTCTCGTTCTTTATACAAACGTTGATTGTATTCGTATCTTGGTCGTCTCTCCGCCGACATCGGCAACCGCGCATGCCACAGGTGGATTACTTTGGCTTCTGTTTCCAGATATTCGCAACCGCTCTGAACAAGCCGTCTAACAAAGTCTGTATCATCAAAATCAGTCCCAATAAAGTCCTCATCGTAGCCTCCTATGCCCACAAAAGAACTTTTCTTCATTGCCATAAAGAATGGAAATCTGACATTATCTAACTTCGGTTGTCGTTCATACTCATTTATGTCAAAATTACCCAAAGTATTGACCAAATGTCCCAAAAATCTACCATTATCATCCTTGGCTTGGGGTATGGTAATGAGTTTGTCTGACCCCGCTGATTTAAATGGTTCCGTAATCAATCTAACGCTGTCGTTTATGTGAAACATTTCAGCACAACAAAGGATAATTATATCACCAGAACTCTGTTTCACACCTATGTTTATGGCATATCCTGGTATTCTCCACACCAACCTGCCATCCATATTCCTTTGACCTGTAAATAGGTATTTTATGCGCAATGTGTCTTTGTAAGGTAAACACGCCGCAGCCGTCTCGTCCATAACCCCATCGTTGAGAATTATGGTTTCAAAGTCATCAGGCATAACTTGCTTAGACAAAGAAAGTAAATCCCACTTCAACAAATAAGACCTCTGAAAAGAAGGTATAATAATCGAAACTTTCATCTATTCCTCCAACCTCAATGATCCATCCCATTTATCTAACTGGGGATCGAACACATGATAATCCGTGTATACACGATCCAACTTAGCCAATACGTCAGGATTGAATATATTCGACTCAAGAAACTCAACTCGCGCTTCAAAGGTTTTCAACTCGGGGGGAAATTCTCCGTGTCTATTGAAACCATAAAATCCTATATGTAGCAATCTAAAACATACGGAAGCAAATCCTCGCAGATTATCCTTATACGCAGCATAATCTACCAATCTATTCATTAATCCATCCCAATCTAAATGAGAAAAGTTATCTATTTTGTATTTAGCCTTAGGATTGTCTTTGTTCATTTCATTTACATGTTTGATGGTAGGAATCCAGTTGTTGTAATAACCAGCGTTGGCGAACTGCATCATGTAGTTCATGAAAAAATGTCTACTTATAACAGTTCCAGGCCCACAGGAATAGTCAGCGCACTTCAAAATAGAGGGGTCGCCATAAGGGCTATAGCCCCAAGTAGTGATGACAGAAAACTTTCGATCCTGGACCATATTAAACGCATTATGGACGAATTTAAAATAGGTTTCGTGGAGAATAAGATCATCTTCCATATTGATAGCATAATCAATATTCTCAACAAAAACCTGTTTCAAAGCTTCCATAATGTTAGCGCACACTTTATATCTCGATGGACGAGCCATAACCGCGTGTCTAAACGGATACGATCGGATTATTTCAAAACACTTCTTGTCAGTACCATGATCGACCGCAAACAAGGTAAAATAGTCGTCGTCAAAGTATTCACGAGCTTTTTGTTCGTATTTCAAAGAAAGATAAAGCATCTCAGGTCTGTTAAACACAGGTCTCACTATCACATTCATACTACTTACCTCGCTTAGTCACGACAAGTTCAAAGTTAGAACCAGATTCCAAATAACCCACTTCAAACAGAGAATACCTATTACATAACTCTAACAACCATCTACGATCAAAAATCACATAATGAAAATTGCTGGAGTAATCTTGACCTCCAAATATATGCCATGACATAAACTTAGCGTCATTAGATCTCAGATATTCCGTAGCTACCCATCGAAGATTGGGAGTTCGGAACTTTATATTCCCGCCCGATTTCAAAACTCGGGACCATTCACTGAGTAATAGTTCTGTCTCGGATATAGGAAAATGTTCAACTATATCCGAGGCAAGTATTCTATCAAAACAAGCGGCGGGGAAGGGTAAATAACGCACATCGCACACAACATTTACACCTTTAAGTGGTCTAATATCCACATTCACACAAGGATACCCGCTTATACTCTCCAAAGATTTATCACCGCACCCTACGTTTAGCGACAGACCCATTATAAGCTCCCTATGAAATCAATCATTTTTTTACCAACCTGTGCCCAGCTCAAGTTATCTCCAATATATTGCTGTAATCTGGTGCCTTTTAACTTAGCCCTATTCTGGGTCTCGTAAACATACTTCATCCAAAACACAGCGTCACCCAAATCAGGTTCAGCCCACATCTGATCGCCGCGATACCAAGGAGACCAAGGCATACCGAATACTGGGGTCATGCTGTACTTTATTAAGAAACTATTTTCAGGTTTAGCATACTCCAAAACACCGCCCATACCGGTCACGATGATAGGATTTCCCATTGCACCAGCTTCAAACGGAACCAAACCAAAACCCTCACCTCTATCCAAACTGACGCAGCAATTACCAAACTTGTGTAGTCCAAGAATTTGGTCTCTATTGAGCGAATCCAGCACCAAATAGATAGGAGGATAACTATCCATAGGCATCATCTGCTTCAACCTACCGATAGTATCCTTGACCACCTGTTTTTCTTGGTCAGTAAATCCCATCCTATACGTCTTAAAAATCAAAGCCACATTCTCACCCTGTTGAAAAGCATGCCAATAGGACTTAATCAAAGCCATTGGGTGCTTTCTTTCAGTGAATTGTGCGATCGAATAAAACTTATAGGCGTCAGACTTTACTCCAGACACTTCATAGGGTTCAACATTCTCGTATTCGGACATATCAATGCCGTGTGGCACACTACCAATTGGAATTCTAACGCCTGAATTTTCATAAACACCCACACTCCACTCACAAGATACCATACAAGCTTCGGCATTTCCATTGATATACCTATGCCAATCAGGGTGAAGTTTGTCTGTTTCCCACACACAATAACCTACATTGTGCTTACCTACTTCTCTATTGGCAGCCCAGTGCTCAGGAGTTAGATGCATAACCACCACATTGTAATCGATAGGTTTATTAACCAGACTTTGTAGAATTTTTCCATTCTCGCCAAAATCCGTCTTGCCCTGTTCAAATGACACAGGTTTCAAGGTGATTGGAATACCCAACTTATGAAGCGCCAATACATATCCTCTCGAAGCTTGTCCATACCCTGACAAATCAAACAACGGACCTACATATTTTATACCTTGAATTTCCATAATTAAAATACCTCGGATTCAATAATCTTCTTCTTATCGGTAGTTGTGACAGATTGGGTCAATTCTTTGTAAGCTTTGTCGAATACTTTGACCCATTGAGGAGCAATGTTCTTTTGCCACTCCATCTTCTTCGTCATCAACTCGTAACCATTGGCAGCTCTGCGCTTAGCTTCTTCTGGATTATTGTAGATTTCTACCAGTTTAGCAACCATATCCTCAACATCAGTCAAAGGTCTCGTGACTTCATTGTCAAACTGAATGGTTGTCCACAAACTGGGGACTGAACCACTCTTACACAAATAACCAACCTCGTCGTTGATGAATTCAGGTAGCATTGTATTCGCCGGCATCAACACAGGAACTCTAGCAGCAAGCGCTTCCATCCATGCAAGACCAAAACCTTCACCCAAAGTCGTGCTTGTGACCACATCACTAGCGTTGTAGATCTTGTTCAAGATTTCCCTTGGATACCCTTGATTGGGACCAAAATTCTTGGGGAAAATAACATCCTTTGTGATGTCCAATTCCATGCTTTTACACACCTGTTCCAGATCCCAGCCCTGATCTTTAATCGCCATGTGAAGATATAGAAGCGAATTAGGAACTACCTTACGAAACTCTCTGAAGGCAGCAATCGTTCGTGGAATATCTTTCCTTTGCTGGTTTCTATTCACATTGGTAATGATGAAATAGTCAGCAAAAGGACCAAAATATCGCTTCCTAAACTCCCTTATCTCTTCCTGTGGTAGAGGAAAATATTCGGCTGAATTCACTCCATGAGGTATCACAACCATGTCATCTCGGTGCGGCAAAACTTTTAGGGATTGATCCCTACCAAAGTTAGAATAAGCCACCAAATAGTCAGCAGGGTCAATATTCTTGCCCCATTCAGGCTTCAGCACAGAATCCACAGGGAAATACAAAACCGACTTGAAGGGCGTCTTACGACTCATCTTCAAGTGGGGCAGCAATGTCGGCAAGAAATCCATAATGAAGGAATCTTGCAAGAAAAACAAGAGATCAAACTCCATTTGTGGGATCATTTGCGTGACTTTTTGTCTACCATACGGGTCTTTCTGAGAATTAGTTCCCGTCGGCCAAATCCTATAAGGAAAATTATGTGGATCTCCCCAATAGTTAATGCCTAGAATGTCAATATCATACCGCCCAGTTCTATGCAAACCCTCAAAAATGTTTCTTGAAACAGTTCCAAATCCAGTCGCACAGGTAGGTGAATCGCAATAAGCCACTACTTTAATCTTCTTACTCATAAACAAAACCTCCATTCAATATTATAGAATACAATGCTCAAATTACTAGTCATAATCCTCTACACCACGCACATTTTTCGTGGCTAGAAAAGGCGACGTATAACTCATTTTCGACTTGTCCATGATCTTTGCTTTACCCGCAGGATGCTTCTCCAAATACTCATCCACATCTCGTTTGGACACAGTAATCATGTTCAAAAACTCCTCTGCGGGTATCACTTCGAACACAACTTTCGGATCATAAACGGTGTTAGAATTTTGTCTAATGTAAATCATTTTCTCCTTACCAACTACATCTTGTTCTTCTGACTTAATCTTACTCAATATGTATTGTTTTAACTGCTTTTCTCTATTATCAAGAATTCTTTTTCGGTTTTTTACGTCCATGTAATCCTTTACCAGTTCCTCGTTCGTGTACTCTTCCGGTTTTTTTTTAAAGAACGTCTTCCCCGCGAGAACTTCCTGGTATGCTGTGCAATTATCCGTAAAATCACACCAATTACACATGTCATTCAACATAGGAACAGCGTATTCTTGTTTCAATCTAAGCATCTCATGGTAAATCGCGGTGATATAGTCCATGAACCCATGACGCTCATTCAATGTTCTGTAAGTAAATACAGGAGCGGCACGTAAATAGTCCAAAGACAGCACAACTCGCTTGTAATCTGGGTATTTTATGCTCGCTACCACGTCATAAACAGACAACTGAATGTCGGACTTCAATTCGTCCGTAGTCTCCTGGTACTTGGAAGTTTTATAATCCACAACCAGAATAGTATCGTCTCTCAACTCCTCTACTTTATCCATAGCACCCATCAAAATAATGCCAGATGGGGTCTTAACTTCAAATTTATCTTCTATGGTAAGGATCTTCCCCTCAGAGAAAAACTTCATCTTAGCCATCACCATATGAAGACCTTCATGATAGACAGAGGTGTCCATAATACCTTCTTTGGCAGCGGTCTTATTGTAGATATCCTTTATCTTCGCTACATCCGCAGCCGTAAATTTCTCGTGCGCCTGCCAAATCATTCCCGCAGTCGCTAAAGCCTCATGCACCGCTAAACCTAACTTAAAAGAAATGTTGGGCTTACGAGGTAAATGGAGTATGTAATTACACCAATATTTCCACTTACAACTTAAGAACATACTAATTCTCGTTGCTGAAAGTTTAATTCCGTTATTTTCACTCATTTTTTCTTCTCCTTATATCTTCCTTCATATATCCAATACAATCCCTGTAGAATCGAATCGGTTATGTCATTTCCATCTTCAAAAGTCAGATTTTTCAATTTGACCTTATAGTTATTACGCACATAATCAAATGCATCTTCTTTCGTAGCCAGTTTATAGTAACTCCTAACTGTGTTAGGACTGACGAAACAAGGAGTTAACCCTAACAATTCACCACATAGTAAATGTAGAACACCTATAAACTGCGTCAAAGTCTTCAATGTCTTGACATTCTTCAAATAAGTTTCTTCTATCACTATATCATCAGGTTTATACACTAAAAGCAACCCTGAAACATGGTGTTTGAACCATACCAATTTAGATTGTAAATCGAGTTCACTGGGTATTCTTACAACCCCAAAATCAATTAAGGTAGCTTTACTTCCCGCACCACTGAGAGTAAGAACAGACCACCCAGTTGCCACAGAAGAAACATCAAAAGACATTGTTCGTCTGGTATCAACCATTATCTCAAAACCTCCCACTCGAAACCACACTCGGGGCATTTGTAATCTTTAGCCGTCTTATCTTGAATGAACGCATGATTACATTTCACGCAATAGTGAATCAAATCAGACATGGCTGACACAGGTTCAACTTCAGCGTTAAGTTCTTTTTCCAACTTTTCTTCACTCATCCTGTTCAACTCCTGAACCGCACTTCCCAGTTCTCTTGCCGATACTTCAAGTGACTCATGGTCTATACGAAAACTATCTAAATAACCACCATTTATTACACGATATGTCATATTACAATCAACACAGATCCAGTATTGTAATTCCAACTTAGCACCGCATTCACAACAAGGAATAATATCCTCAGCTATATGTCCTACATTATCACCTTTACATTTTGGGCAATTCATTACTTGTCTCCTTTCAACATTTCAATGATATTTCCAACTATTTCTACATTATCTTTCGATATAATCAACGCAATTGGAGCAAACGCTTGGTTGTCTTCCAATTTGGGATACTTTGTAGTCGCGAACAAAATTTTTGAAAGCGCGGAAATATTCACTATGTATTCATCTTTGTCTACGACATGAACAAGCATATCAAAATCACCATCTTTTTCAAACAACTTACTATCATAGTCCTTGAATTTGCCTTTCTTTGGCACATTGATAGAAAAAACTTCAGGCGATACGGAAAACTTATAACGTCTTGCTGGCAACATAACGGCTGTAGGAGTCCCAACCACAGTCGTCCAATCACCAGGTTCTACTTCTTGACTTTCTTCTTGCTTAATTTTTTTGCTCATAATAACCTCCCACTATTTTTCTTAAACTATCGATATCATAATCCGCCGGATCAGTATCAACATACGACAAATACAACGGTTTTATACGGATTTTACCACTCATGTCTCTTATACATCGTTTCACACCTTTTACACCAGCTTCATCCATATCCAACAACAAAATGATCTCCGCGGCAACACTATACAAAAGAGTTTGTTGTCCTGCCGTTATACTACTACCCATACAAGCTACGACATTCTTATAACCAGTCATGTATAATTTCCAAACAGATTTAAACCCTTCAACCACAATCAAAGCTCTGCGTTCGTCCATATAGTTTTTTGCCCTATGTAAATTATAGAGCACTTTGTCTTTATCAAAACTTTTAGTCAAAAGATACTTCATTTCATAAATAGCCTTGTCAGTGATATCTCTACAACTAAAAGCTCTTAAAACACTATTTATATCTCTGATAGGAATAACGTCTCTCTGAAAACCAAACCTATCGATATAACCACCGCCTACTTCAAACTCGTCTAAAATCTCTTTTGGAAATCCCCCGTTCTCTTCCTGTTCGAAGTAATCAGATCTGAACTTTCTAAACGTGTTTAGGTACTCTTCCGTCAATAAAGCAGTAGGAACCTGCTTATTGTCTATCATTTGATCAATAAATCTTTGGCGATCTTTCTCGCGCTTGAATTGCAAGTAAGCGGTCTCGTCATTTATGTCAACCCCGGCTAAATTTTCAAGGTATCTAACCGCTTCTCCAAACGAAATGTTCTTCATTTTTCTGACTAACGCTATAACATCGTACCCCAAGTCTTCATGACATCCGTGAGAAAAACAAACCCAGTTCTTGGTCTCCGTGTTCATCTTAAAAGCGCTTCTGTTATCACCACCATGGACACGACAAGCGCATCTAATCTCACGACTGGAGCGTCTGTAGACCTCAAAGCCTAAATCCCTGAGCAATTGCTCAGCATCAATAGCTTCTTTTAATCTGTTCAACTTATAATAAAGATTCTGTTCCATCGTCATCCAGTCCTATTAAGTCTTCACTACTAAATTCAACCTCAGATTCTTCACTTTCGTCACCATATTCCTTACCCATAAGCTGAACTTCGGCTTCGGATATCGCCAAGGTACTTTTATGAAAATCAAACCCAATACCATCAGCTGATGTAATACCACCACGTCTGCTGTCTTTTATAATCAACTGGTAATTACCAGCAGCAACACCATGATTTTGAATATCTTCAGGCTTTTTAGGCTTAAAGAAAGACAGAATGTCGGCGTATCTCAACACCCTATCACTATCCGCAATATCGTCTTGTCTGTTAATCTGATTAGCACATAGAAAAGGAATGTTTAACTCACCCGCAAGGTCTTTTAAAACGGTGACCACGTCTCCAAGAATCTGATACTCTTTCTTGTCTTTGAAAGTCACACCGGGAGGTGCTTTGACATAATCAAAAACAGCCAATCCAATGTTCTCAACGTACTTATACTTTTTGTAAATAGCTATTAGTTTATCTATCGTAAATCCTGGCATATATTCATGAAAAAACTTATACTTCTTGGTGATAGCAACCGATTTCATGATACGCGAATACTCCTGATCGGAATATCCACCATGTTTTATAACACGCTCAGGAACCTTAGACATCATCGCCAAAATTCTTGTGCGCCACTGATCAAAACTCATTTCAGTATCAACATATAATACTGGTGTTTTCAAATCATACGCGACATACTTACCGATATTCGATAAAAACGTACTCTTACCTTGTTTCGGTCGCGCACAAACAACCGTCAGTGTGCCAGGAATAAGACCATCAATGCGCTTATCCAATGTATTATACCCAGTTGGAATACCACATATTTTAACTGGATTAGTTCTGCGTTCTTCAATATACTCTTCCAACCCATCGGAGAGATTCACCGCATCTTTTATCGCACGGGAACTGATCGACAGTTCCATAATGCGTTTAGTAGTCTCGCCTATCAAATCTATTGCAGCTGTGTCTTCATTAGACCCTACGTCATACACTCTCGCAGTGTCTTTTACAAACTGCTGATACAATTTATACTTGGTGCTGTTATCCACGGTCTTTTGAATGTAGAATTGAATATTCTCCAATGACACGTCCATACTAACTATGGCATTGACGTACTGATATCCACCTATCTGCTTCAAAATACCCTGTCGATCTGCTTCGTGGATCACCGCCTGAGTGTCAATTTTCTTTATCTTCTTCTTTTCAACCAGATCATTCATAATCATGAAAATCAAATTATGATCAGTCAGTAAGAAATCTATCGCACTTAAACGAGACACTATCATATAATAGTATTCTATTGATTGAAAACAGAAAAACAGCAACGCTCTTTCATAATATACATTACAAAACTTATCTTTTTGAAGCTCCGTCATTAAAGTCTCCTTTCGTCTCGACTAAACTTCATTTCAAATTCTCGCCTTGACAACTCACGCTTGAAAGCGTTTATGAGTTCTGTGTAATACTTCTCTAAATTCTCCGTCATCTTGATTTCACATTCGTATTTCTCAAGATCTTCCTCTACTTTTTGTAGTTCAGGATCGCCGTCAATAACCAGTCTACGCTTCTCTTGTTGAGTTTTAGCTTTTATCTCTGACTGACTTATCCTGACATCTATGTATCTATGTTTTTGAGTAATCAATACCTTAGTTTTGTTTATTTGTGAGGTAAAAAAGATAAGAAACTGAGCTAATCCAATAGCATATTGACTAATTTTAGCGCTGGGAGTTGCCTCCAAATTTCGAGGATCGAACGAAAAAATCTCTTCCATCAATGGTATGTTATGCTTTACCTTATACACCATTAAACCTTCAGCACGATCATTCAAATACGGGTTAGTAGTCTCTTCTGACATTAGCTTGCCTTCTCATCCTTGCTTCGTTCTTCCCAAATAGGCTTCTTGCCAGTGCAAAGATAGTCCATACATTTCTCCTGACAAAGTTTACCACTTTCATCAGTGAAAAATTCAAACCATTCATGCCATTCGGAATACATCTCGACCTGCTTACACAATCTGGATCGATCGCAGTATTTCTTATCCCCCGCCTTAGTTCCGTCATTCAACGAAATGAAATCCTCACAATCTTTAGGAGCGTCCACGTCATATGGGTTATGTTTTGCTATGATTATTTCGGTCATGATTTCATTTTACTCCATATTCTATCTAATAGATCTACATCACTCAACTTTTCGCCTTCGTTTATAGTGATAAAAACCAAATTCTCTTTCTCAGCATACTCAATTTTCAAATTATCTCGTTTCTTTGACGACTTAAATCCCTCGGCATCCCCATGAAAATGAGCCACATATCCGTCATGCTGCCTACCTTGGCACTCAACTAAAATACCAAGATCCTTCACAAAGAAATCAAAGAACAATCGCTTGCCTTTAAAATTGACATAGTGCTCTTTTAGAATAACATTATGAGCAAAAGTTTGTTTCAGCAAGTCATGCACAGATTCGGATAATCTACTCATTATGCCAACCCCAACATGTCTTTTATTTTGGATCTTAACTCGTTGTACAAAGATTCATTATTCAAAACTGATTCCATTATACCATTCTTTCCCTGAACTTTAAGATCATTATAAGTAAACCAGGCACCTGATTGTTCTATTAAACCTAACTCAATAGCAAGATTGACCACCTCTGTCATGAAACTATATCCTTGACCATAGATAAGGTCAATCTTAGCAGATCGCCAAGGCGCAGCCAGTTTATTTTTCACAATCTCAAACTCACTTACATGCCCCACAACAATGCCTTTTGAATCTAAAATACGGGATGACTTTGCTTCTCCGCCCTCTACTTTAATTCGGCCAGTCGCGTAAAACGATAAAGCTTCACCACCAGTAGGAGTTCTATCGTCACCCCACTTACCAATATTATGTCTAATCTGATTGATAAAAATCATCATTGTGTTGGTTTCATTCGCGACAGGGGTTAGCTTCAAACACGCTTTACTCATCAATCTTGCGAGTAATCCCATGTAATTGTCGCCAATATCCCCCTCAGCCATGGCTCGCGGGAGTAAAGCAGACACACTATCCACCACCAACACGTCTACGTCACCAGTCTTCATAAGTAGTTCAGCGCATTCTAAGTTATCATCACCAGTAAACGCTTGAACAAGTACAATCTTGTCGGCACTAACACCAACGTTTTTACCCATATTTCTAACAAGCTTAGGATCAAGAGAATGCTCGGCATCAATATACGCCACAACAAGTTCCCTCTTTAACGCCTGCATACAAACGCTTAAAGCAAGGGTAGATTTACCACTACTATTAGGTCCATACACTTCATACAGACGACCTCGTGCAAACCCACCAACACCAAGCGCCGAATCCAAAGCTAAACACCCAGTAGAAACAGCGTCAATCTTCATATCTTCATGGTCACCTAAGTAGCTAATAACTCCCTCACCATACTTTTTAATAACAAGCTGTTTAGTGACTTCTAAAGATGTCTTAGATTTTGATTTTGATTCTACTTTTACTTCTTCCTTTTTCTTTGCCATATTACCCTCCATTTAATAACGCATCAAGTTCCTTGTCAACATCTTCCTCTTTTATCGCACCCGCGAATTTTTTCTCAAAAAAGCTTTCTAGGTCAGCTTCCTTCTTCTTTTGTCTTTCCTGTGTCAGTATGGAAGCTGCCTTATGAACTACCCATCCAGCACTTTTCGTGCCTAATATACGTGCGTCAATCGTGCTTTTGAAATTGAATTCCTCAATATGGTCAAATATCACATTGATCAAAGCTAAACACTCTTGAATAGCATTCTCTCTATTCAAACCAGTATCCATACGAGATTTGATAAACAACTCAAACAACTTAAACTCAACACCATCATTACCTTTTATGTATCGAGACCTCTCTGAGGGGTACTTACTCCACAATCTTCTGTAAAAATGGTTGCGCAGACTCGAAACATTCTTAACTTTCTCATCGACAATGATAGGATCAGAAACATGATAACCGCAGTTAATAGCTTCAGCCTTAATCTCTTCTGCCGACTTGAATACTTTGTATCCGCGCTTACTCAAAAACTCAATAGCAGTTTTTTCCTGAGACTCTTCGGTCGTCAAACCATTTCCAAAAAGATCTAATCCACCCATACTATCTCCTTTTTACAATCGTCAACAGAGCGTTGTGGTCTGGGTCATCAGGCGATTTAAACACCATGTAGTTAGTGCCAACATCGTGACAAACATCGATACTTTCAGTCGCAAAATCCCTCAGCAATGACTCTAAATAAGTACCATTTACATCCACATCAACAGCTTCAGTGCATTCGTTATTCACGTTCTGAACAAACTCAGCTTTATCACTTTTTAATTCAATGGTAGTGCCACTAAACTTCAACGAAAGTCTGCTGTTGTCTTCGGGGTCAAGCACGTCTAACACGGTTTTAACACTATCGTACAAATCCAATCTTGGCAATCCAATGATCTTACCGCCTTTTAGGAATGCTTTGTAGTTAGGATACGTCTCGCCCAAAATCAAAGTTCCGATAAGATAGATATTGTTAGATCTGACGTATATGTACTTACCCTCAAACTTGATAAACACCTGAGCATCCTCATCCAAAATAGCTTTCAATGTCGAAGCTACGTTGAACGAAATGATGTAAGATTCTTTTTCAATCTCCGCGTTAATCGGCAGCATGAACTCAACCAACTTCATACCATTTGTCCCAACAAACACGATCTTATCAGTAGTGATGGTGACACAAACACCTGTCATTGATTTTCTGATTTCGCCAGGATTGATACAATGTATTACTCTACCAATACCTCTTTTAAGAATCTCGCTGTTCAAAATAATTTGCGCGCCCTCAAATGGCTTCACACTGACTGGATATCCTTCAGAGTTAAAAACAACAAGTTTCAACTTTCGATACGAAGGTTTAGTTGAGGGAAACATAGTGACGCACTTAACCACTGAATCAGTCGCATTGTGAATAAAATGAAAATCTTCAGTTCCATAATTATCCACAAGTGGGACAAATTTAGACACATAACTTTTAATGTCCTTAAATTTCAGAAGCAAATTTCCATCAGACATGATTTCAATTTGTTCCTTGTCAGCGTCAATGACCAACACGGTAGAACCATCGGTGGCTCTAAACCTCAACACCCCTTCATGAGCTTCAATCATGACCATTGATGAAAAATTATCATCCCCAACTCTAACAATGTTAGCCAATTTATTAAAGATTGTCTGTAATTCGAATGTCTTAATCTTGAATTCCATTATTGCCTCCTTGTTTTTCTCTTGCTTTTCGCATTGATTCTTTTATTCTTGGTATCTTATTCTCTATCACTTCAACTACTTTATCTTCACCCACATACACGATCATTTGACCCAGCATTACGTAAGCATCGGCGATTTCTTCTATGAAATTTTCCAAATTGTTAGGTCTATTTCTAAACATGTGAGAGGCAGCAACAATGAACTCAGCACATTCTTCCTGAGCTTCGCGTGTTTGTTTTTCAAACCCCCACGTTTCTAAACATTCTCTATACAACTTTTTTAATTTGTCGTCTATTTCCAGCATTATAATGCTCCCATCTTTTACTTGGCCAACCACTCATAGTGTCATTGGCGTAACAATCACAATGCGTTATATACACACCACATTTCAAACAATGAACTTCATGTACAATACAAAACAAAGTTTCACAAGGCCATTCCCTGTAGTATTCAGTGCTCAATTTATGTTTACATCTGTATACCTTTTTCCAGAAGTCATTAAGTCCTATCATAGTCATCACTCAGCCTCACTACATCATCTAACTCTGGCGAACTCATCTCGAACAATAAAACATCTTTATCAAGAGCTTCAAATCTATGTTCAATCCCCGCAGGAATAAAAACCATTTGACTTGGAGTAATCAGAAATTTATCCAATGTCCCATATCTATACTTTAAAACACCATAGATAAGGTAGATTGTCTCACATTTTACTTCATGGTATTGTAAGCTCAACCTATGTCCAGCATTAATATACAGGAACTTTGTAGCATACGTATTCGTAACTTCAAGCCATTCTTCTTTACCCCAAGGTTTTTCAACTATTTTGACTGGTTCCATATCCACAAGTCCTCAACTTTGCTATATCCCACGCATAATCATATATGTGTAGTCCTTTACTCATGGCAATTATTTCTCCGTCCTCGACCCCAATCTCCGCAGCCATGTATTCCTTCATTAATTGAATAGCACCAAGATTAGCAGGGAAACCATTCCACAGATCCCAGGAACGAAAATAGACGACAAAATTCAGTTTGCCGTCCTGTATGCGAGTGTCTACTAATCTTAAACAAGGAGGATCTTTCTTTGTAATGTCAGTAGGAATACCTACTTCCATACAAGCTTGGTTAGTGCCAAAACCATCCCGTTTGTACATCTTAATAACTTCAGCTATTTGATCCACGTCATAAACTTCTCTCGTTACACCATCAAATACATTGTACAAATAGCCTGATAAACGCTCTCCGTAGGTATAATCCTCACCTGGTTGAACTTTTGGTGTCATTAGATATGGGAGATATTGTTCGAGATAGCCTTCGGCTACAGGGTTGGGAATTCCCAAATGAGGTGGGATATCTGGTAGTAAGGGTCTTACTCCAGGATACTTGATATGGATCGTGACGTAGTCAAATTCCAGTCTTTGCTGACCAGCATAACTACCTCTGTCTACTATGTATTTTCTTCCTGTGTCTTGAACTCTACAAATACATTGAAACCAAGCGTCAGGAAGATCTCGCGCTTCGATAAATTCTAACCTCATACTTTAATCTCCTAATAAATAATGACTTACAACATTATTATAGAATACAAATCAAGATTTACTAGATAAATTCTGGCATTAAGTTCCAATAATCGATGCTGGCAAATTCTTCACCCAAGTCCTTTTGAACTTCGCAGAAATTGACACGCTTAAGTCCGCGTAAGGAGGTAAAATAGGTTGAATAATTGCGCTTAACTCAGCAAAATGATACGATGAAACCCTATCTATAAGATCTCGAACAGCCGCGTCTATGGTATCATACCGAGACAAATTGAAAATGAATTTGCTCCTTACATTCTTTCGTTCAATCATGTCTGTCGTGTCTTCATTATAAGAACTAGCCCATACAGTCCAGTGTCTTTCTCTATCTATTCTATAAGCCTTGTTTGAACCACTTACATAAAAGTATTTGAATGGTTCCGGACCCCCGCGATTAAACATTATCTCCACGAATGTCCTCCAATTTTCTCGACCTTTAGCAGTCAAATCAATAACAACCTCGTGAGATTTTGGATTAATGTAGTCTGGTAATTCAGTGTAGTTAGCTTGAACAAGTGGTTCAATTGACGCACCAAGATCTACACTTCGTAAGATGCCCCTAATCGACGCTAAAAGATTGGCGGCGTAGAAAGTACCAAACAACACCCGTTGGGTATCGAATACGGTATAGGATGGTCCGTGGGCTGAAAATCCTAACTTCAACTGAGCGTATGAAGCCGTGCTTGGAACAAACTTAGCACTCAATTTGTTCTCCACAACATAACTTTCAGCGTTTATGTAGGCACCGAGATCCTTATATCCGTCATCAGAAAGCCAGACTAAGATGAAAGCTGATAAATCCTTCTTCTGTAAAGCATACAATGAAGAACCTAAATCTTTATAGTTTGAACTAAAACAAAATGCGTTTAGTATACCTTTCAAATCTCTACTTTCAAGCAGCGATACATTAATAACTCTTTTAAGTTTAACTACATTAGGAGTAATTAAAGCTCCTAAATCAAAACTTTGTCCAATTGCGTTGATATAAGCACCCAAGTTCATAGGTAAGATTGGATTGATAAAAGCAAACAAGTCGGATCTATAAGACCCCTCTATGATACCTTGTAGGTTAAACACGCCCCTATACCAACCGGCGATAGTAGCAGGCAGATTCAAATAAGGATGGACTCTAATGTAAGCTTGTAAATCGTAAGGACCATACACACCAGCCACAATAGCCCCCATGTCTCTGGTGTCATAACCATGGATGCTCGCAGACAAGTTCTTCATTTGTCTGGCAATCAAATATGCACCTAAATTCTTGGTCGATCTTCCAAAAGCTTTAATGTAAACTGGTAAATCATATGTAGAAATCACGTTTAGATAAGCAGGTAAGTCATACTCTATCATAGTGCTTCTGATGTAAGCACCTAGGTTTTTGTACTCGCGCTGAAAAATCTTATAGACCTCAGCACCAAGATCAGCCTGACCTGAATACAAAGCACCATGAATGCTAGCTGGCAAATCTTTAATCTCAATAATGTTCAACAAAGCGTTCAAATCAGCGGGGGAATGCGCGCCAATCAACGCCGCCAAATCATAAGGAGCCCAACCATGGATACCAGCTCCTAAGTCCTCATCTCCAACGTCTTTACGTCGAATAGCAGTGACTAAATCTACATAAGATTGAACATAAGGTCGAACAAAAGCCGGCAAATCAGTGTCAGTTTGAACAAACGACTTGATGTACCCACCAAGATCTAAGTAGTTAGAAGTGGCATAAATATACGCACCAAGGTCACTATGAGTAGGATTACCATAAATATAAGCACCAACATCCCTATATCCACCATAAATACAAGGAAGCTTCAATATTTGAGGCACACCTGATCTATAACCAACCACGATAGTAGGACATTCTTTTACATAGTCCTGACTAAGCACATTGATAGCAGATTGTAATTCAGCTGTTCCTTGGTAGGAAGGTCTTAATCCAAACTTGAAAGGCACTGCGTCAAACGGAGGCGCAGAATAACCACCGCTAGTAAATGTAAAAGGCAAATTGTTCATGGGAGGTGAAGTATAGTCAGCCATTCAATTTCCCCTTATGGAAGTAGAAGGTCATAAATCAAAGCATTAGTATCAACACCACTAGGATAAATAGCGACAGCGTAATGATATTCATTGTAAGGTGAGTCTATTGAGAACACCCCGCTTACTCCAGCACTCACAGTCGAATCGACAAAAGAACCATCACTGCGTCTATACAATCGAACAGGCACACCAGAAGCTCTAGATCCATTTATTTCTGTATATCCTCCACATAAATACCATCTGGTAAACGAATATGTGTCACTAACTCCTTCGAATCCACTACACATAGCTGTAGCATACCAACTATAAGTAATACCACTACTAGTGTTTATACCTGAAGTGCTAGTAGAATGTTCACCATTATCAACACCTGAAATAGTAGAACCTATCTGGACATCCGAATCTGTATAGAAAGAAATGTCGTAAATGGAGTCCGGCCCAACAGAACCAGAGACCGTTAAAGTTACACCCACTAAAGCAGTACTCTCATAATATCTGGACAAGTCGGTGGGAGACTCGTTGGTAAAGATAAAAAACACACTAGATTCAGGAGATCCAAATGTAAGGAAGCTATTGATACTAGAGTAGTGAGTGGCTTTCATCCAAGGCACGGAGCGTACTGTGTTGGAAACTCTGGTTTCTGACGCCATACCGGCATACCAATAAGAGCCGCTGCCATGTAAAGTAGCCATCTTAAACGTACCATTTGATGTGGTTATACTACTACTACCAGGCGTTCTTTGTCCATCATTAACACCATTAAGATACACCTTCTGGTTGTTACTGCCGCCAAGCCTTTCATATGTAGTGGATACAGTACGAAGTACATTATCATTAACACTAGTAGTACTAGCCAAAGACTGATCATCAGGTGCGTTGATAAACCAGTCTATTTTAGGAGTTATACCAATACTGTAAGATTGAGACCCAGGATCTGTATAACTGCTATTACCAAACAACAATGCAGTAGAATCGGAGGTTTTAAACAACACTTCCACCGTAACATTTTCAGTTATCTTTAAAGCTTGAGGATTTCCAAAATCTATATACTCATCAGAACCATTGAAATTAAACGCTTTTGTGGTAGTTCCTGAAATAACATTGGTAGCATCCATATTGTAGGTGGTACCAGCTATCGTATTGACGGTGGAATCTGTAATAGAGTTAGTACCATCTGGAACCTGATGCAAATGCCATACGCTTTTATAATCACTGTCCCATACATTTCTAGCTGGCGGGGTTCCCGTGGTACCAACATAAGTCGAGTTATCAAGTTGATCTTTATCATAGTAAAGATAGAAATCCGTATTGGTTCCTGAAGACAGTGTAGGTAATTTAGTCCATAAACACGCTGTTCTGTTAGAAGAATCCCAATAGGATATTTCAACAGGGCATTGCACCGCAGCAGTCGTAGCAACGGCTATTCCTTGCATGTCGCAGTAGGGCACTTCTAAAGGAGTAAAATCACTATTCCATCTACATATGCCTTTTGAAACTCTTAACTCACTTATGTATCCAGTTGTGTAATACAACGTATTATTAGTAGCTCTGTATCTACCTATTTGAGCAGCTCCAGTCGGTTTATAAACAGCGCTGGAACTAGTGAAATTACTAACTTGGGTACCGTTCCTAAAAGTATACCATTGGGTACCTGATCTGGTAACTGCGTAATGAACCCAATTAGAACCTGGAGCCGTTCCCATACTGACATCGTTAGCTATATCCCATGAGCTACCGTTAGAACTCATAGTAAAAGTAAGATTAGTGCCGGCTTGACCAAATACTGATGAATAAGAAGTGCTATCAGCAATCTGTAATACACCACCATTACCACTCAAACCATAAGCCCAGAAATCTACGGTAAAATCTCCACTACCAAAATCAAAATCAGCATTATCCGGTATGCTAATGTAGTCTCCAGATCCATCAAAGTAATAACTACCATAGCTGAATTTAGAAGTGGTGCGATCCCAATCCATGTCGCCGTTGAATTCCATAGAATGACATCCATTAGAAGCGTCGCCATCAAAGTGGTACATAAGTTTGGTGTAGGAATCAATACCTGATGAAGAGGTGTATGGCATGGTAGGTAAGGAACCACTGAAAGTAGAATTCCACCTAGACACGCCTTTAGATAATCTCAACTCATCTATATATCCAGTATAGTTTTCACCTGTGTCATCTAATCTACCAATTGTAAAGGTAGCTTGTGAGAAATTTTCACTATTTGTATTGGACGCGACTTCAATACCATCAACATAACCTTTCAAGCTAGTACCGCTTCTTGTACAGGACACATGTTGCCATTTACCCACTACAATTTTACCTGATGCGCTGTCAAGTTGTCGAGCGCCGCTGGAATAAAATGCTAGTTTTCCAGAACCATCAGTCCCGAAATTGAAACCACCAGCGCCTCTAGTGGTAGAAAATATGGATATGAAATCATACAAGCTAGTGGGGTATATCCAAAAATCAATGGTAAAGTCACCGGTACCAAAAACATCAGACCCAAGATCGCCTCTCAAATAATCAGAGCCATCAAAATACATACAACCTTTGAACTTCCCAGTATTCGGGTACAGTTTAGGATTACCATTCATAGTAACAGTATGATTAGACGCGGAAGCGTCACCTTCCGTGTGAAGCAAAAGTTTGGTGTACGAATCGATAACTCCTGAAGTAGTCGCGGAAAGTTCATTAAAAACATCTGACGTGTCAACACCAGTTATACCAGTTCCAGACGATAGAGCGATCATTACTGGGAAATCAGTCAAGGTTCCATCTACCTTTGACCCATCCACAGTCAGTTTTATTCGCTTGTTCCACCCTTCTAACCAAGTCATTGTCATTCCTCCATTTAACCTACAGCATTAACATCTATAATACCAGAGGCGGTCAAAGATTCTTGAGCGCGGCCGACATGAGTTTGATCATACCAATCGTAGAGATCATTAGTAGATAAATCAATCGTAGTAAGCGCACCATCATTAGCTACATACATCTTGTTACTCATAACCCATACAGACGAAAAATTATTCGAAGTACCTTTAAGTACATAGTAATAGTTGATCAACTCCCCAAAATAGAAATCATAGGGAAGAGAGGGGATATAACCAGATTCAGTGAAATCAAAATCATTAGCCATTACACCACCTCCGGTTCGGCTTGTCCTATTATCAGATCATTGAAGCTTGGGGTTGCCTCCCCGTCGAGACAAACTATGTAGTGAGGACCGCTAACAGTAGTAGTCAGATAGTAATAACCAGTTGAAGGATCAGACACATTCGAATCCATCAGTTGACCAGTTATTCTATTATAAGCCCTAACCGTTCTTGAAACTGGCACAGCGTATTCGTAGACATGGCCAGAAAAAGCATGAGCTGGCGGGCCGGATTCGGATGAACTAAAGGTGAGAAAATCATTGCCTTGATTATAGTAATTGGTCAATGTTTTTGTAATAGTAAATCCAGTTCCCTTACAAAACTCCACATCACTGATATCTCCACTAAAATAAGACCAGCCTGCTAAATAACCTATAATAAAGGTAGTTGCAAAATCAGGTATACTAATAGCACTAGTAGTAGAAGCTACTGACACTCCGTTTCTATAAATGTTCCAACTGCTTCCAATTCTAACAACCGACACTTGATACCATACACCAACAGACCACCCACCAACGCTCCCTTGATTAAATCCAACTAATGTACCCCCACCAGAATTACATGCAAAATAAATACCCAAAGTTGACGACCACATAATAGCCCACATATTACCAGCATCCGCACATTGACTCATAATACCCATATTGGAAGCTAGTGTATTAAATCTAATCCAAAAATTTATAGTGAAATCACCATTAGACAGATACCAATCGGCACTATCAGGGGTGCTCAAATAATCATTGCTACCATCAAGCGCGATTGCTCCGTCTATTTTACCAATTATTAAATCACACGGGGTCATAGTACCATTAGGTGACATATAGTGCATCTTTGCGGTAGAGTCAAGTATAGAGCTAGACCCGACAGGGTATTGAGCCATATGCCACACACCACTGTAAGTAGGACTCCACACATTCTGGCTAGTAGCGGTGTCGGAATATTCAACATAAGAAGTATTATCAGGCTTATTTTTGTCATAGTATAAATAAAGTTCACTGCTGACACCTGAACTTAACGCCGGGTATTTTGTCCACAAAACCGCTTTCTTGTCATAAGGATTCCACTCTTCTATTTCACCATACAATTGATTTGACCCAGAAGATGTCACTGTCGCCAGCGCAATTTTTTTAGGAGTATAGCTGTACACATCCCTATAGTCTGGATATGGTACTGTAGGTGGAGTAAAATTAGTAGTCCATCTAGCAATGCCTTTTGAAATACGAAATTCAGAGATATATCCTGTAAAATAATAAGCATAAGTAGGCGGATACCAAGCACCTATCAAAAGCGCAGCAGAACTATTAAACAAAGTAGCCGATGAGGTTACTGAAGTTTCAAGAACACCGTTCAAATACAATCTCCATAGACTACCGTTCCTAGTAAAAGCGACATGATGCCACTGGTTCAAAGCCAAAGATGTATGTCCTATACCATTACCACCACCATCTGCATTCATAATATCCCAACTTGTGCCATTAGAACTGGCCCACATGTTGACATTTCTAGTACCTTGTTGGTGGAAATCAAGTCCCAGCCACCAACCATTAGGTCCAAATAAACCTCCTCTTGAAGCAGCTGTAGGATAAAACCAAAAATCGACAGTAAAATTGCTCGAACCAAAATTCCAATCCTCATGATCAGGAATGGTTATATAATCGCCAGTACCATCAAAGTAATAACTACCATACCCATTGTTTGCATCTCTAAACTTATAAATGGAAGGGTTAAGATCCATATCACCATTAAAAGTTATGTTATGACCAGTAACACCTTTATCACTATCGAAATGAAGCATCAACTTGGTATAAGAATCTATACCTGAAGTTGCGGTGTAGGGAGATGTCGGCAGGGCAAAAGCTGTA
>Ga0105097_10000141_pt1 | contig 28884 bp, 28 predicted proteins | sample PPLLak12cMay2015_FD_87035 | JGI IMG/M metagenome (GOLD analysis project Ga0105097, IMG submission 87035) | Freshwater sediment microbial communities from Prairie Pothole Lake near Jamestown, North Dakota, USA - PPLs Lake P7 Core (1) Depth... | ecosystem: Environmental > Aquatic > Freshwater >...
GACCGCGCGTTCGGCGGCGTCCACCTTGTACAGTCCCGTTGCGGCCCAGATCGCCACCAGCACCAGCGCGACCGTGCCCGCGCCGAAGCCGCGCATGCCGGTTCCGCCGCCGCCTTCGACGTTGCCGCCACCGGCGCCGCCGCCGCCAAAGAGTCCGGTGAGTCGTCTCTGAAGATTTCGCAGGGCCTCGTCGAGGTCTGCAGCCCCACGGTCGGGGCGATTGCCCCAGGGACTGCGGTTCCTGCCCGGGTCGTTCCAGGCCATCGGGTGATTTGCTCCGGGTTGATTGGGTCCGTCAGGTCACGGGAGGTCGGGTCGGTGGCTCGCGTCGACCGCTCATGCGTTGACGCGCGCGGTCTCGGGAACCGGTGATTGTAAGAAGGGGTCCCCGCCTGCACAAGGCGAGCCCCCTGGCGCGATGACGTCCGGCAGTTCGATGCCCGCCTCGCGACAGATTCGCTCGAGGTCGTGACGGCGCAGGCTCACCTCGAGTTCGACGCCGCCGTCCTCGAGCCCGCGCTGGCGCAGCACCGCGCCCGCCGCGTGCAATCGCGCCCGGGCCCGGCCCTCGCCCGCGGGCAGGCGCAGCAGGCAGTGATGCAGGTCGGCGCCGAGGCGCGCATGCAGCGCGGCAAGCAACTGGTCCACGCCTGCACCCGAGTGCGCCGACAGCCAGATGCGGTCCACGCGACCGTCGGCGTCGGTCTCGACCCGCGGCGCCTCGCCCGTGCGGTCGATCTTGTTGTAGACGGCGACCTGGGGGAGCGACTGCGCGCCGATCGACTCGAGCACTTCGTTGACCTGCGCAATGCGCTCGGCACGCTCGGGATCAGCCGCGTCGATCACGTGCAGAAGCAGGTCGGCCTCGCGCGCTTCCTGCAGGGTGGACCGGAACGCCGCCACCAGCTCGTGTGGCAGGTCGCGCACGAAGCCGACCGTGTCCGCCAGCGCGACCTCGAGGCCGGGCGCGAGGTGCAGGCGACGGACCGTGGGGTCGAGCGTCGCGAACAACTGGTCCGCCGCATAGGCGTTGGCGGCGGTGAGACGGTTGAAGAGCGTCGACTTGCCGGCATTCGTGTAGCCCACGAGAGCGACCGTGGGGACCTCGCCCCGCTTGCGCTCGCGCCGCGTCGTCTCGCGCTGAACCAGCACCTTGTCGAGGCGGTCGTTCAGCGTCTTGATGCGCCGGGCGACCAGGCGACGGTCGGTCTCGAGCTGAGTCTCGCCCGGCCCGCGCAGGCCGATGCCGCCCTTCTGGCGCTCGAGGTGGGTCCAGCCTCGCACCAGTCGCGTGGCGACGTGCTGCAGCTGAGCGAGCTCGACCTGCAGCTTGCCCTCGAAGCTGCGGGCCCGCTGCGCGAAGATGTCGAGGATGAGACCGCTGCGGTCGAGCACCCGACAGCTGAGCTCCTTTTCGAGGTTGCGCTCCTGGCCCGGGGTGAGCGCATGGTCCACGACCACGAGGTCGGCGCCGAGTTCGGCGATGCGGGCACGAAGCTCCTCGACCTTGCCGGTGCCAAGGAAGAACCGGGGCTCCGCGACCTTGCGGGTGACGGTGATGACGTCCAGGACCTGTGCACCCGCGGACCGTGCCAGCGCCTGGAATTCCTCTACGCGGTCCGCCTCGGGAGCACGACCCAGCCCGACACAAACGAGGATTGCGAGTTCCCCGCTACCCGGCCGTTCGAACAAGTTGCCTTGACCCCGCCCGTCGGCCGCCCGGCTCAGTCGGCCGGCGGTGGCTCGGCCGGTGCATCCTCGTCGCCCATCGGCAGACGAACGTTGCGGGCCGGCACGACCGTGGAGATTGCGTGCTTGTAGACCATCTGGCTGACGCTGTTGCGCAGCAGCACGACGAACTGGTCGAACGAATCGATCTGGCCCTGCAGCTTGATGCCGTTCACCAGGTAGATGGACACCGGGATGCGCTCTTTGCGCAAGGCGTTGAGGAAGGGGTCCTGCAGGGACTGGCCCTTGGCCATGATCGATCTCCTTTTTATAGCTGAAGCCGTTCCTGCCGCGTGCTCTGCTTCGAGCAACACTCTTTGATCGTCGCATGGACGAACAAGAACGTCCCGAATCGTACCACGACACCCGCGTCAGACATCGGCCGACGCCTTCAAGACCCGATCAATTGGAGCAAGTTCCTCATTATCAAGGCTTCGGAGGAGTCTCCAGGCCGATTCCGAGCGGATCCAGGTGAGCTGGCGCTTGGCGAGGTTGCGGGTCGCCCGCCGGCCCTCCGCCACCGCCTCATCGAGGCTGCACGCGCCGTCGAGGTAGCTCCACAGCTGACGATAACCGACGGAACGCAGGCTCGGCAGCTCGGGATCGAGGTCACCCCTGGCTTGCAGCGCCCGGACCTCATCGAGGAAACCGGCGTCCATCATGCTCTGGAAGCGCAGGTCGATCCGGACATAGAGCGCGGCCCGGTCGTCCGGCACCAGTGCGAACGCAGCGAGGGCCAGCGACGCGGGACTCGCCAGCTTCTGCAGGCGCGAGAGGCGTTCACCGGTGAGCTCCAGCACCTCGAGGGCCCGCTGGATGCGCTGTCCGTCGCCGGGGCGTATGCGCTCGGCGGCCTCCGGATCGCGGACCGCGAGCTCGGCGTGCAGTGCCGGCCAGCCGAGCGCCGAGGCACGCCGGTCGATGTCCGCCCGTACGGTCGGATCGGCCTCGGGCAGCGGCGCGATGCCGCGGATCAACGCGCGGAAATAGAGCATCGTGCCGCCGACCAGCAGCGGCACTCGGCCCCGCGACCGGATCGCGGCGATCAGTTCCAGTGCGTCCCGGCGGAAACGGCCTGCCGAATAGGCATCGGCCGGGTCGCAGATGTCGATCAGGTGATGCGGCACGCGGGCGCGGATCGCGGCCGAGGGCTTGGCGGTACCGATGTCCATGCCGCGATAGACCTGCGCCGAGTCCACGCTCACGATCTCGATGGGAAAGCGGCCGGCGAGATCGAGCGCGAGGTCGGTCTTCCCGGCACCCGTCGGGCCCGCGAGCAGCACGGCGTCGGCGGGCGCCGGCGGCGTCATCGGCCGCGCAGGAACAGTCGATCGAGGTCGTCGAGGCTGACGAACGACCAGGTCGGGCGACCGTGCACGCACTGGTCGGCGCGCAGCGTCGTCTCCATCTCGCGCAGCAGGGCGTTCATCTCCGGCACCGACAGGCGCCGGTTGGCGCGCACGGCCTGGTGGCACGCCATGGTGCCGAGCGCCCGCTCCAGCGCTTGCCGGGCCCCGCCGCCGCCCTGCTCTCGCAGGTCCGCCAGCATGTCGCGCACCAGGCTGGCCGGGTCCGCCGAGGCGATCAGCGCCGGCACGGCACGCACGATGAGCTGCGCCGGCCCGCTGCGCGACAGCTCGATGCCCAGCTCCGCGAACAGGGCGGCGTGCGACTCGGCCTCGTCCGCCTCGGCCACCGATACGGACGCAACCACGGGCACCAGCAGCGGCTGGCTCGCGATCCGCTCGACACCGAGCGCAGCCTTCAGGCGCTCGTACGTCGTGCGCTCGTGGGCGGCGTGCATGTCCACCAGCACCAGGCCGCCCTGGGCCTGCGCGAGGATGTAGATGCCGTGCAACTGTGCGAGCGCGTAGCCGAGCGGGTGCTCGACGGCGTGCGCGACCGGCTCGTCTGCCCCCGCGGGCGGCGCGAGCTCCGGCCCGGTTGCCGGCAGCGACTGGTCGCGCACGCTGCGGCCGAGCGCGCCGTACAGGTCCAGCGCCGACGTTCGGGGCTGCTCCTCGCGCCACGGCCGGCCCGCGTCGAACCGCGCCGCCGGGATCGCCGCTGCCGCCGGCTCTGCGGGGCGGGTCTCCGCAAGCGCTCGCTCCACGGTACGGAAGATGAAGTCGTGCACCAGCCCCGGCTCGCGGAATCGCACCTCGAGCTTCTGGGGATGCGCGTTGACGTCGACACGCGCCGGGTCCATCTCGAGATAGAGGACGTAGGCGGGATGGCGCCCGTGGTAGAGCACGTCGCGATACGCGACCCGCACCGCGCTCGCCACCAGACGGTCGCGCAACGGACGGCCGTTGAGGAAGAAGTACTGCTGGTCCGCCTGGCTGCGGGCATACGTCGGCAGGCAGAACCAGCCGTACAGCCGCATCCCCGCGCCCTCGTGGTCGAGCTTCAGGGCGTGACGGATGAACTCCTCGCCGAGCACCGCCGCCACCCGAACGTCACGCGCGCGCTCGTCGCGCGCGGGCGGGTGGTCGGCGAGCGTGCGCTTCGACGAGCTGAGGCGGAAGCCGACGTCGAAGCGGCTGAGCGCGAGGCGCTCGACGAGGCGCTCGACCTGTCCCAGTTCGGTGCGCTCGGCACGCAGGAACTTGCGCCGTGCCGGCACGTTGAAGAACAGGTCGCGGACCTCGACCGTCGTGCCGGGCGGATGCGGCTGCGGCGCCGGCGCGCTCAGCTCGCCGTCAGCCGAGCTCACCGCGGTCGCGACCGGCGCGCCTGCCGGCCGCGAGACCATGCGCATGCGCGACACCGAGGCGATGCTCGGCAGCGCCTCGCCCCGGAAGCCGAGGGTGCGCACCGCCTCGAGGTCCTCGATGCGCCCGATCTTGCTGGTGGCATGCCTGGCCAGCGCGAGCGCCAGCTCGTTCGCCGCGATGCCGGCACCGTCGTCGCGCACCCTCACCAGCGCCGCTCCGCCGCCCTCGATCTCGATCTCGACCGATGAGGCGCCGGCATCGAGGCTGTTCTCAACCAGCTCCTTCACCACCGACGCAGGGCGCTCGACGACCTCGCCGGCCGCAATCTGGTGGATCAGTTGCTCCGGCAGCACCCGGATGGTCATGGCAGGCGGGCCTCGCGCGACGGGGGCGCGAGGATAGCAAAGGGCGGAGCGATCAGCGCTCGGCCAGCGTCTGCGCTGCGCCGTCGCGGCGTTCGGCGGCGAGCGTGGCCAGCCGCGTGCCGGGCGGCGGCTTGTCGTAGAAATAGCTGCGCACGCCGGAATGGATCGCCTCGGCGACGCGCTGCTGGTAAGCGGCATCGCGCAGCTTGCGCTCGTCGGTTACGTTCGAGATGAACGCCGTCTCGACCAGCATGGATGGAATGTCGGGAGCCTTGAGCACCATGAAGCCGGCGTGCCGCACCCGCTTGCCGTGCACTGGTCCGACGCGGCGCAAGGATGCGAGCACGCTGTCGGCCGCCTCCACGCTGTTGCTCACGGCTTCCTTCTGGGTCACGTCGAGCAGCACCGAGGCGAGCACGTCGCTCTTGTCGTCGAGCGACACGCCGCCGAGGAGGTCGGCCGCGTTCTCGCGCTCGGCGAGCCAGCGCGCCGCCTCGTCGGAGGCGCCCCGCAGCGACAGCACGTACACGGAGGCGCCGCTCACCCCGCGGTCGAGCACCGCGTCGGCATGCACCGAGATGAACATGTCGGCGCCTTGCTCGCGCGCCTTGCGGACGCGGCCCCGCAGCGACACGAAGTAGTCGCCGTCGCGGATGAGCACGGCGCGCATGCCGGGTTCCGCGTCGATGGCCTTGGCGAGGCGGCGGGCAATGGCGAGCGTGATGTCCTTCTCCCGGGTGCCGCCCCTGCCGATGGCGCCGGGATCCTGCCCGCCGTGGCCGGCATCCACGGCCACCACTACGTCCCTGCCGGCGGCGGCCGCTCCAACCGACTTGACCGGGCTTTCCACCTTCGGGACTTCGCGCGCGAGGGTCGCCGATGCTGCCGCGAGCATCTCGGCGCCCGTGGGCGCGACCGGCAAGGTCGCGGCAGCCGGTGCGTCGCCCGGCGGCGGCAACTCGACCACCAGCCGGTGACCCGAAGTCCCGTCGGGGCCCACGGCGAAGCTCTTCACCGTCTGCGCGGAATCCAGGTCGAGCACGAGGCGCAGTCCGCCGCCGGCCTGCGGCCCGGTCCGAACGGTCTTCACGCGCCCCTGCCCCTTGGGCAAACCCTTGCGCAGCGCCAGCTCGGCGCGCGCGAGGTCGACGACCACGCGGTCAGGATTCTGGAGGGTGAACACCTCGTAGCGGGCCGGGGCGCTGAGATCGAGGACCAGCCTCGTTCCCTCGGGCCCGGACCACAGACGCACGTCGGACACCTGCACGGGCGCGGCCGCACTCGCCCCGTTCGCAGCGCCGAGCCCGACGAGCGTGATCAACGCGACCCACAGGTTCGGGCGGTGCAGCGACATGCGACGTAATCTACCGCGTCGCGGCCTGGTACTTCAATGAAATTATGAAGATACGAGCCTTTTGTCAGGCAGGCTCTAGTCCCAGTCGCGCCAGGATGGCCTGGCCGACGACACTCGCGGACGTCAGGTGGACTTCGCGGCCGGCCGCCGAATAGTCGAGCCGCAGCGATAGATCAGGCGCACGCAGGCGGTCCCCGGCGCGCTCGGGCCACTCGATCAGCAGCACGCTGCGCGCCGTGAGCAGGTCGCGCAGGCCGAGGTCCTCGAGTTCGTCGGGGTCGCGCAGCCGATACAGGTCGCAGTGGTGCACGTCGCGATCCGCAAGGCGATACGGCTCGATGAGCGCGTAGGTCGGGCTGCGCACCGGGCCCGCGTGCCCGAGCGCCTCGAGCAGGCCGCCCACGAGCGTGGTCTTGCCCGCGCCCAGTTCTCCAGAAAGCCCGATCAGGAGCGGTTCGACCGGATCCACGGCGAGCAGCGCAACCGCGAGGCTGGCGCCGATCGCACGGGTCGCGGCTGCGTCGGCCGCCGTCAAGCGACGGGAGGATTCACGCATGCGCGCACCTGCTCGAGCACCTCGCCGGCGAGGAGCCCGCGCTCGCCGCGGCGGGCGGCGAGATCGCCCGCCTGCGCGTGCACGAACACGCCCGCGCGGGCCGCCGCCGCGAGGTCACCGCACTGGGCCGCAATGCCGGCGATGACGCCCGTCAGCACGTCGCCCATGCCAGCCGTAGCCATGCCCGGGTTGCCCCGGTCGCACAGGCGGGGCAGTTCACCCGGGGAAAGCACCAGCGAGCCCGAGCCCTTGAGCACGACAGTGCCGCCGTAGCGGCCCTGCAGCGCACGCAGCGCGGCGAGACGATCGGCCTGCACTTCTTCCGTGCTCATGCCGAGCAGGCGGGCGGCTTCGCCGGGGTGCGGGGTGAGTACCCAGCGGTCGCTGCAACCCGGCGACTCGGCGATCAGGTTGAGCGCGTCGGCGTCCACTACGGCCGAGCGGCCCGATTCGAGGGCAGCCGACAGCAGCGCGCGGGCCCACTCGCTGCGACCGAGACCCGGTCCGACGGCGAGCACGGTCGCACGTTCGAGCGCCGTCGCGAGGTCCGCCGGGCTGCCGGTCGCGATGCACATGAGTTCGGGACGCGCGGCTGCGACAGCGGTGTTGTCCGGGTGCGCCGCCACGGTCACGAGACCCGCGCCAGCACGTAGCGCAGCCTCTCCCGCGAGTCGGGCTGCGCCCGGCATGCCAGGCCCGCCGCCGATCACCAGCACGTGCCCGTGCTCGCCCTGGTGCGCGCCGCGGCGGCGGCGCGGCAGGGCCGCGGCGACGTCGTGCTCGCCGAGCAGGCGCGCCGTCGGGTGCTGAGTCGCATAGGCCTGCGCAGGCAGGGCGAGGTCGTCGAACAGCAGGCGCCCGACGTGCTCCGGGCCAGCGCCCAGGTAGCAGCCGAGCTTGCGCCCGATGAAGGTGACGGTGAGCGCGGCACGCGTCGCGATGCCGAGCACCTCGCCCGAGTCGGCGTGCAGGCCCGAGGGGATGTCCACCGCGACGATGGGACGGCCGCAGCCGTTGGCTGCCGCGATGACGCTCGCTGCCTCCCCTGACACCCCGTGGGCAAGCCCCGTGCCGTAGATCGCATCGACGATCACCTCGGCCTCGAGGGTGTCCGGCGACCACGGTTCGCTGCGTCCGCCGGCAGCCACGAAATCGTCGTACGCACGGCGCGCGTCGCCTGCGAGCCGCCCGGGATCGGCGAGGGCCACGACCCGCGTGCGCAGCCCCTGGGCCCGAGCGACGCGCGCCACCACGTAGCCGTCGCCGCCGTTGTTGCCCGGTCCGCACAGCACGGCGATCGAACGAGCCGCCGGCCACAGCGCGCGCAGCCCGTTGAGCGTGGCGTGGCCCGCGCGTGTCATCAGCTCGTAGCCCGGCATGCCGAGATCCTCGATGGCGCGCCGGTCGAGCTCGCGCACCTGCTCGGCCGTGTAGAGGGCGTCGGTCGTCGCGTGCATGGGCCGGATTATACTGGCCGCGGGCCCCCTCCCCGGCTTCACGGCACACCGACCCATGGATCTCGCGGCGCTCGCAGCGCAGGTGAAGGCCTGGGGCCGCGATCTCGGCTTCCAGAAGATCGGCATCACGGGCATCGCGATGCCCGAGGACGAGACGCGCCTGCTCGAGTGGCTCGCCGCAGGACGCCACGGCGAGATGCACTACATGGAGCGGCACGGCACGCGGCGCGCCCGTCCCGCGGAACTCGTCCCCGGCACGCTGCGCGTCATTGCGGCCCGCATGGACTACTGGCCCGAGGCTGCCGGGGCCGACGGCGTGCTCGCCGATCCCTTGCTCGGCTACGTTTCGCGCTACGCGCTCGGGCGCGACTATCACAAGGTGCTGCGCAGCCGGCTGGCCCGGCTCGCCGAGCGGCTTGCCGCAGCCGTGGGCGCGGCGGGCTATCGCGCCTTCACCGACAGCGCGCCGGTGCTCGAGAAGGCACTCGCGCGCGACGCCGGCCTCGGCTGGATAGGCAAGCACACCAACCTGCTCGACCGTCACGACGGCTCGTGGTTCTTCCTGGGCGAGGTCTTCACGGACCTGCCCCTGCCGGTGGACGCGCCGGTCACCCCGCACTGCGGCAGTTGCAGCGCCTGCATCGACGCCTGCCCGACCCGCGCCATCGTTGCGCCCTACGAACTCGACGCGCGCCGCTGCATTTCCTACCTCACGATCGAGCTCGAGGGGCCGATCCCTGAGGAATTCCGGGCGGCGATGGGCAACCGCATCTACGGCTGCGACGACTGCCAGCTCGTGTGCCCGTGGAACCGCTATGCCCGGGTTACATCCGAGCCGGGGTTCCACCCCCGCCACGGGCTCGATGCGCCGCGACTGGTGGAACTCATGGCGTGGACCGAGGCCGAGTTCCTCGAGCGGACGGCGGGCAGCGCCATCCGGCGCATCGGTCACGTGCGATGGCTACGCAACGTCGCCATCGCGCTCGGCAACGCGCCGCCGGGGCCCGCGGTCATGGCGGCGCTGGAGGCGCGGCGGGAGCACCCGAGCGAAGTCGTCCGCGAGAGCGTGGGCTGGGCACTGGCGCGGCAACGTGAGGGCGACCACTGAGAATCGCGAGCGCTTCGCCATGTGCAGTCACCGCGCCTTGACCTCGACGCTCCGGACGCGTCCCGGCAGGCGCCCGATGACTCAGTCGCGGCCGGCCAGCTCGCCCGTGGCGCGGCACTGCACGTTGTCGATCAACCGCGCGCGACCGAGGCGGGCGGCCGTGAGCACCACGACGTCGATGTCCTGGCCGCGCGGCTTCGCGAGGGTCTCGGCCATGCGCACTTCGAAGTAGTCGGGCCGTAAGCCCGAGTCGCGCAGCGACTCCATGCCCTCGCGCTCGATGTCGGCCAGGTCGGCATCGCCAGACTCGAGCCGGCGTCGGGCACGATCGAGGGCGCGGTACACGGTCGGCGCGACGGCACGCTCCGAGGCACTCAGGTAGCGGTTGCGCGAACTCAGCGCGAGGCCGTCGTCGGCACGCACCGTCGGGGCACCGACGACCTTGACCGGCAGGCAAAGGTCCTCGACCGAGCGGCCGATGATGGTGAGCTGCTGGTAATCCTTCTCGCCGAAGATCGCCACGTCCGGCTGCACGAGATTGAGCAGCTTCACGACCACCGTCGCCACGCCCTGGAAGTGACCGGGCCGGAACGCACCGCAGAGGATGCCGGAGAGATCCGGCACGTCCACGATGGTGCTGCCGGCGACGCCGAGCGGGTACATCTCTTCGACAGTGGGCAGCAGCAGCACGTCCACCCCCTGCCCGGCGAGCAGCTCCGCGTCGTCCTCCGGCGTGCGCGGGTAGGCGGTGTAGTCCTCGTTGGGACCGAACTGCAGCGGGTTCACGAACACGCTCGCCACGACGCGCCTGCCGTGCAGGTGGGCGGCGCCGATCAGGCTCGCGTGGCCCGCGTGCAGGTTGCCCATGGTCGGCACGAACGCGATGCTCTCGCCCGACATGCGCCAGCCGCGCACCAGGGCGCGCATGTCCTCGATGCGCGTGACGGTCTGCATGGCGCGGCTCAGAAACAGTGCTCCGGTGCCGGGTACTCGCGCGACTTGACCGCGGCGACATAGCTCTTGAGGCCTTCGAGCGGACTGTCGTGGCCGGTCATGTAGTTCTGAACGAAGCGCGGCTTGCGCCCCGGGGTGATGTCGAGCACGTCGTAGAGCACGAGGATCTGGCCGTCGGTGTCCGGGCCCGCGCCGATGCCGATCACCGGCACGTGCAGCTCGCGGGTGATCTCGGCGCCGAGGGCCGAGGGAATGCACTCGAGCAGCACGATGTCGGCGCCCGCGTCCTGCAGGGCGCGGGCGTCACGCTTCATCTGGTCGGCGGCAGCTTCCTCGCGACCCTGCACGCGGAACCCGCCGGTCTTGTGCACCGACTGGGGCCTGAGCCCGAGGTGCGCGCAGACCGCGATGTCGTGGCCGGCGAGGAACTCGACGATCTCGACCTGGCTCGCGCCGCCCTCCAGCTTGACCATCTTCGCCCCGCCCTCCTGCATGAGGCGCACGGCGTTCTGCAGCGCCTGCTCGCGCGAGGTGTAGGTCATGAACGGCATGTCGGCCATCAGGAACGGCCGGATCAGGCCGCGCGCCACTGCCTTGCAGTGGTACACGATGTGGTCGAGCGTCACGGGCACGGTCGTATCGTGGCCCTGGATGACCATGCCGAGGGAGTCGCCCACCAGCACCAGGTCGGCACCGGACTCGTCCACCAGCGCCCCGAAGCTCGCGTCGTAGCAGGTGATGCTGGCGATCTTCTCGCCCTGCTCCTTCATGCGGCGCAGGGTCGCGACGTTGACGGGCGGGCGGGTCGAGTCGCGCAGCTGGAGTTGTGTGTACATGACGCCGCCTCGAGGGAGGGCGCAAGAATGACCGAGCGCCCCGGAAACATCAACGCGTGGAAACCCTAGAGCAGGCTCTTCATCGGGTTGAAGTAGTGACGGCCGCGCCGCACGCGGACGACCTCGGCGAGAAGGCTGCGATAGTCGGCGTCGCTGCCCACGAAGTCGATCTCGGTGGCGTTGACCATCAGCACCGGGGCCGCATCGTACTCGAGGAAAAAGCGCGCGTAGGACTCCACGAGCCGCTCGAGGTAGCGCCGCTCGATCAGCTGCTCGGCGGGGATGCCGCGGCGCGAAATGCGCTCGAGCAGCACGTCCACAGGCGCCTGCAGGTACACCACCAGGTCCGGCACGGGGGCGTCGATGGCGAGCCGGGCGTAGACCTGCTCGTAGAGCTCGTACTCCTCGTCGTCGAGCGTCAGGCGCGCGAACAAACGGTCCTTGTCGAGCAGGTAGTCCGCAACCCGCACGCGCTCGAACAGGTCGGCCTGGCGCAGCTCCTGCATCTGCCGCGAGCGCTGGAACAGGAAGTGGAGCTGGGTCTGGAACGCCACCGCGCGCGGGTTGCGGTAGAAACGCTCGAGGAAGGGATTGTCTTCGCCCTGCTCGAGCACGAGCTCGCTGCCGAAGCTCCGGGCGAGGCGCCTTGCCAGGCTGGTCTTGCCGACGCCGATCGGCCCTTCCACCACCACGAAGCGGTGCGGCGTGCGGACGATCTCTTCGGCGTCCTTCGACGTGCTCATGCCGCGATGCGCCGCAGGGAGGCGGTATCCAGCCCGGCGAGCAGGTCGCGCACCCGGCCGAGGCCCGGCACCACGAGGTCCGGAGCGAACTCGGCCAACGGCACGAGCACGAAGGCGCGCTCGGCGATGCCGGGGTGCGGCAGCCTGAGCTCATCGACGTCGCTGCGCTCCGTGCCGTGCACCAGCAGGTCGAGGTCGATGCGGCGCGGGCCCCAGCGCACCACCGGACGGGCGCGGCCGAGACGCCCCTCGAGGTCCTTCAGCGCGGCGAGCAGCGCGGCCGGGTTGAGTGCAGTCAGCAAACCGGCCACGGCGTTCAGGAAGTCAGGTTGCTCCACCGGGCCGAGCGGCTGCGAGGAATAGAGCGAGGAGCGCAGCACGAGACGCGTCTGCGGCAACTCGCCTAGCGCCGCGAGGGCCCGCTCGACCTGCACGCGAGGGTCGTCGAGGTTGCTGCCGAGCGCAACGTACGCGGGAAAGTATCTTGGGGCCAGCATGGCCGCGGATTCCGCGCCGCTCAGCCGGCCGCAGGCCGCTTGCGTCGCCGGCGCGACCGGCGCCGCCGCGAGGCATCGCCCGCCTCGGCCGGCCGTCCCTCGACCTCGGCGATGCGCTCGGCCTCGGGCAGCTCCTGCAGGCGCGTCCACCACGCCGCGACCTCCGGGTCCACCTCGCCCGACGCCGCGCGAAGCAGCAGCAGGTCGTAGGCGGCGCGGAATTTGGGATGCTCGAGGAGGCGCAGCGCGCGCCTCCCCGCACGGCGATCGAAGCGCGGCTGGAGCATCACGAGGTCGCGCATCGGCAGGCCGAAACGCTTCGGGATCGTGATCCGCCGCAGCTGCCGGCCGAGCACCTCGTCGCACGCGGTGCCGAGCAACTGCGGGTCGTCCGGCAGAGGGCCGAGCGGCGCACCCGCTGCACGCAGGATCGCCGGCCACAGCAGCACCGCGAACAGGAACGTGGGCGTCACCGACTTGTCGGCGCGCACGCGCTCATCGGTGTTCTCGAGGCCGAGGCGGAGCAGCCGGGCACCCGGCGAATCCGGCGCCTCGGCAACCGCCCTCGCGACGTCGGGCATCAGGTGATCGAGAAGTTCGAGCTTCGCCATCAGGTCGAAGGAGGCGAGGCCGCTGCCCGCGAGCATCAGCTTCGCCGTTTCGTCGAATAGCCGCGCGGGCGGCACGCTGTCGAGCATGTAGGCGAGACGGCGCACCGGCGCCTCGGTGTCCGGGTGCAGCGTGAAGTCGAGCTTCGCTGCGAAGCGGGCCGCGCGCAGCATTCGCACCGGGTCCTCGCGGTAGCGGGTCTCGGGGTCGCCGATCAGGCGCAGCACCCGCGCCGCAGCGTCCGGCACGCCGCCCACGTAATCCCAGATCGAGTAGTCGGCGATGTTGTAGTAGAGCGCGTTGGCCGTGAAATCGCGCCGCCAGACGTCCTCCTCGATCGAGCCGTAGAGGTTGTCGCGCAGGATGCGGCCGTGCACGTCGAGCACGCGGTGGCCGACCTCGTCCACCGCGTTGTCCTCGTCCACCTCCGTGTGGGCCGCGCGAAAGGTGGCGACCTCGATGATCTCCATGCCGAAGCGCACGTGGGCGAGGTGGAAGCGCCGGCCAATCAGCCGGCAGTTGCGGAAGATCTTTCGCACCTCCTCCGGGTGCGCGTTGGTCGCGACGTCGAAGTCCTTCGGGTGCAGCCCGAGCAGCAGGTCACGCACCGCGCCGCCGACCAGGAACGCCTGGTAGCCAGCGTCCTTCAGGCGGTAGAGGACCTTGAGTGCGTTCGGGGAGATGTTGGCCCGCGAAATCGAGTGTTCGGCGCGCGGGACCATGACCGGCGGCGGGTGCCCGGCGAGGCGTTCTTCTTCGTAGGGATGCAATGAATCGTCTTCCGCTGGACCGTGGCAAACGGCTGCGTATAATACGCGCCCTCTGGCAGACCGTCAGTCTGCCGTCCCTGGCACGCTCCCATCGTCTAGAGGCCCAGGACACAGCCCTCTCAAGGCTGGTACGAGGGTTCGAATCCCTCTGGGAGCGCCATCAACTCGATATCCCTTCCCCGGATGCGCCCCGCCGTACGTGCGGGAACCGTACTGAGCTGGCGCAGATACGCGTCATGGCTCCCAGCGTGATCAATCCCGCGACGGGCGCCGAGTTACCGAGCCCGCCAGGGCGGCGTGGACAGCCGCGACATCCGGCGAGACGACGCTGGCTGACTCGATCGAGCCCAACGACTCGGAACAGCCGCTCGCTTGACGCTTCGGTCCTGACGCGCCAAATCGACCCGCCTGGACTGCGGCTGCAACGCACGCACCAGGCGCGCGAAGCATCCCCCCATCACGCCCTCGTGAGCCTGATCGCCTCCTCCGGGCATGCCTCGACGCACTTCGCGCAAGCCTCGCACGCGGCCGCGTTCGGCGTGAACGCCTGCTTCCACCCGTGCCCGAAGCCCTTCAGCTTCCCTCGCCACGACAGCCCGGTACGCTCCCCGGGTGGCAGCACTCCGATGACGAAAACGTTCGTCGGGCACACCGCCACGCAGGCCGCCTTGCCCTCGCAGCGGTTGCGGTCGATCACCGGCACCATGACGCCGGGCGCCTGCCGGCAGGACCGGTCGTTCGACTCCGACATGCATCGTTCTCCGTTCAGGCGGGCACGCCTGCCGTGCCCTTTGGTTGCAACGGCTCGATCCGCCGCACGAGCCCCATGATGCACACCGCCGAGACGATGTGCATCAGCGCCACGGCGACGAACACCGGTTCGTACGAGTAGCGGTCGATGGTCCAGCCGATCACGGGCTGGGAGAAGGCCGCCGCGAGGCTGCCCGCGGCGCCGCTCGCACCCCACACGGTGGCGACCGCGGTCGGCGGGTAGATGTCCGTCGGCACGGCGAACAGCGAGGCACTCTTCACCTGGATGCCGAAGATGCCGAGGCCCATGAGCAGCACCGCGAGCGCGGCGGAGTCCACGTAGACCGCCGGCAGCGCGAGCGGCACGAGCAGCGCGCCGACCCAGATCAGCGTCTTTCGCGAGGCGTCCACGCTCCAGCCAGAACGCACGAGACGCTGGCCGGCGTAGCCGCCGAAGATCGAGCCGAGATCGGCGAACACGAACGGGATCGCCGCCGCCCAGGCGATCTCCCTGAGGCCGAAGCCGCGCACGTCCGAGAGATAGTTCGGGATCCAGAAGGCGAGGAAATAGAAGGCGCCGTCGCCCGTGAAGCGCGCAAGCGTGAGCCCCCAGGTCTCGCGGTAGCGGAACCAGTAGGCAAGCCGCCCGAAATACGCACGCATCTCCTCGCCGAGCGGACGGCGGGCCGCCGCCTCGACCGCCGGCGCGTTGCGCTCGGCGAGCACCAGCGCGCGCTCATCGGGGGCGATCGCGGGGTCCTGCTCGGGCAGGTGGAACCACCGTCGCCACGCCCACACCCACGCGAGCCCGAGCACGCCCGGCACGATGAACGCCGCCTGCCAGCCCTGCGTCGGCGAGAGGCCGCGTGCGTGCAGCGCGTCGAAGGCACCGATCAGGAAAGCGATCAGCGGCGGCGCAAGGATGGCACCGAGGCCGATCCCTGCGGTGATGAGGCCGCTCGCCATGCTGCGCTCGGCGCGGGGAAACCACTCGGCCACGACCTTGTAGGCGGCCGGCAGGTTCACGGCCTCGGTGAAGCCGAGGAAGGCGCGTGCCGCGAAGAATCCGCCCACGCCGCGCGCGAAGGCGTGCAAGCACGAGGCGACGCTCCACCAGAACACCGCGAGCGACAGCGAGCGCTTGCTGCCGAGCCGATCGATCACCGGCCCGAGCAGCAGTTGTCCGGCCGCGTAGGTCGCGAGGAACGCAAAGGTGATGAAGCCGTACTGTTCGTTGGTGAGGCCGAACTCGCGGCGGATCACCGGTGCGGCCACGGAGAGCGCGAGGCGGTCCACGTAGCCGATCAGCGTCACGACACAGAGCAGGATGGCGACCCACCAGCGCTTCTGCGTCCACCACGGGCGGGAAACCCTTGGCGCGACCGTGCTCAACGCGCCGCCGCCTTCGTCGAGCAACTTGCGGCCGCGATCAGGTGCCTCACGCGAACAACCGCCCGAGGCTGCCGACCGACCGCCAGCCGAGATAGATGGTGAGCAGCCAGCCCGCGATGCCCAGTCCGATGAGACCACGGGGGTAGCGGTAGCCACCCAGCAGGTCCGCGCGTCGCCACGCGACCCACAGCATCACGCCCACGCCCACGGGCAGGATGAGCCCGTTGAACGCGCCTGCGAAGATGAGCAGCGGTACCGGCGCCGCGCCCGCGAGCAGGAACACCAGCGCCGACAGTGCGATGAACCCGACCGTGAGGCCGGCACGGCGCGTCTCGAGCCCGGGCCTGAGGCTCGCGAGGAAAGACACCGAAGTGTAGGAAGCGCCGATCACAGAAGTGAGCGCCGCCGCCCACAGCACGAGGCCGAAGAGTCGCAGTCCCGCCTCCCCCGCTGCCGCCTCGAACGCCGAGGCAGTGGGATTGTCCGGCGCGAGCGGCACGCCCGCGGCCACGACGCCCAGCACCGCCAGGAACAGCAGTGCGCGCATCACGCCTGTAACCAGGACGCCCACCACCGAGGCGCGCGCGATCTCGCCGGCCCGCTCCCGGCCCTGCACCCCAGCGTCCACCAGCCGGTGCGCCCCGGCGTAGGTGATGTAGCCGCCCACCGTGCCGCCCACCAGAGTGGTGATGGCGAGGAAGTCGATCGCCTCGGGCCGCACCGAGTTCACGAGCGCCCGCCCGAGCGGCGGATCCGACACCGCGGCGACGTAGCCCGTGAGCGCGATCATGAGGAAGCCGAGCGCGACCACGATGCGGTCCATGGCGACGCCCGCTCGCCGCGACAGGAAGATCGCCACCGCCACCGCGGCGGACAGCATGCCGCCCCAGCGAGGCGACAGGCCGAGCAGCGCGTCGAGCCCGAGCCCCGCGCCTGCGACGTTGCCAACGTTGAACACCAGCCCGCCGAGCGCCACGATCAACGCCAGCGCGTGGCCGAGTCCGGGAAGCACGCGGTTGCCGAGCTCCTGCGCGCGCAACCCCGACACGCCGATCACGCGCCAGACGTTGAGCTGGATCGCGACGTCCACGAGCACCGACACGACGATCGCGAAGGCGAACGCGGCGCCGAGCTGCGCCGTGAACTGCGTGGTCTGGGTGATGAAGCCGGGCCCGATGGCGCTCGTGGCCATCAGGAACATGGCGCCGAGCAGCGGGCCGCGGGCCGGCTTCGTATCGTTGTGTGCCGCCATCGCGCCTCCGCGCCCTCAGGGCGCGTAGCCTCGGCCATCCGCAGGGCACCGCGCAAGCGCCGCACTTGACGCCGCCGCCCGCGCCCGTCACAAACGCGAACCCTGCGGCGCGTGGCCGCACGAGTCCGGGAGCAACATGGCAACGCCCAGGAAGATCGGGATCGCGGTGCTCGGCCTGGCCGCGGCACTGGTCGCCATCATTGCCGTGCGCACGGCCACCTTCCGCGCGCCCGCCGGTTTCGATGCCGACGGAGTCGCACTCGCAGAACCTGTGCAGGTGGACACCGATCGCGCCGCCCGGCGCCTGGGCGAGGCCGTTCGCATCCGCACGGTGAGCCACCAGGACCCCGCCGAAAACGACATTGCCGAATGGGACCGGCTGCACGGCTGGCTCCGCGACACCTACCCCGCGGCGCACGCCGCGACGCGGCTCGACGTCGTCGGCGGACACACGCTGCTCTACACCTGGCCGGGCAGCGACGCCGGGCGCAAGCCGATCGTGCTCATGGCGCACCACGACGTGGTGCCGGTGACGACCGGCACGGAGGGCGACTGGCGCCACCCGCCGTTCGACGGCGTCGTGGCCGACGGCGCGGTGTGGGGCCGGGGCACGGTGGACAACAAGGGATCGCTGGTGGCGATCTTCGAGGCGCTCGAAGCACTCGCGACCTCGGGCTTCGAGCCGGCCGCGAGCGTGATCGTGCTCAGCGGCCACGACGAGGAGGTTGGCGGCACCGGCGCCGCCGCTGCCGCAGCGCTGCTCACCTCCCGCGGCGTCGAAGCCGAGTTCGTGCTCGACGAGGGGCTGGCGGTAGTGGCCGACTTCCCGCTGCTCGGCCGGCCGGTCGCGCTCATCGGCATCGCCGAGAAGGGCTACGCGACGCTGCGCATCACGGCGCCCGCCAAGGGCGGCCACTCCTCGGCGCCGCCGCCCGAGACCGGCGTCGAAACACTTGCCGAGGCCGTGCTCGCGATCACCGGGCAGCCGTTTCCGCTGCGCTTCGACGGGCCGGCCGCCGACATGGTCCGCGCACTCGCGCCCGAGGCGGGCCTCGGCGTGCGCGTGGCGGTCGCGAACACGTGGTTGTTCGAGCCGCTGCTGGTGCGACAGATCGGCGCGACAGCGGCTGGCGCGGCGAGCCTGCACACCACCATCGCGCCCACCATGCTGAAGGGCAGCCCGAAGGAGAACGTCCTGCCGCAGGACGCAACCGCGTGGATCAACTACCGCATCGCCCCCGGCCAGACCTCGGAAGACGTCATGGAACGGGCGCGGACCGCCACCCGCGGCCTCGCGGTCGAAATGGGCTGGGTGAACCCGCCGTCCGAGCCTTCGCCGGTTTCCTCCACGAGTTCGCCGGGCTGGCAGTGGATCGCCGCGAGTGCAGCCGCCGCCGGCGACTGGCCGGTGGCGCCCGGCCTCGTCACCGCCACCACGGACAGCCGCCACCTGACCAGCGTGAGCGCGGACGTCTACCGCTTCCAGCCGATCGTCGCCTCGGTGCGCGAGTTCGAGATGATCCACGGCACGAACGAGCACATGACCCTGGAGAACCTCGGCCGGCTGACCAGCTTCTATGCACGGCTGGTCGCGACGGCGGCCCGCTGAGGGCGACGGAACGCGACACAGATCGCAGCACCGGCCCGGCGCCCCGGCCCACAATGCCGCCGCCCCGGATTATCAATACACCGCCGGCGGACGCATTCTCGAGGGATCGGCATGGGCGCTGCGGACGACCGCGTCTCTGAACTGCTGGACCGATGGCTGGCGAGCGTGGAACTGCACGCGCGCTACCTCGCGCTCGACGACGCCGCCTACGCGAAGGTTCAGGACTGGCCGCGGCACCAGCGCCCGACGCGCTGGATCATCGACCTCGCCCGCTCGCGCTGCCTCGAGCTCAAGCGCCACCTCGCCGAGCGCGGGACGCGCGGCGATTCGAGCTTCGCCGATGCACTCGAACTCATGGCGTTCCTCACCAGCCTGCTCGGCTCCGAACACGTCGAGCGGTTCATTCCGCTGGCCGTGGAGGGCAAGGCGCGGCCGGCCGACGCCTCCTCTGCGCAGCCGACATCCTCCGAATCCAGGCCATCGGCAGCGCCCCCGTCCGATCCCGGACCGCAGCCGACTGTAGCGCCCCCGCACCAGCGCGAGTCCGCAGCCCGCCGCACCTCGACCCCCGCATCCGATACGGTCATTTCACCGTCGCACGGTCGGACCGAGCGAGGGGCTGCAACGCGGGCGGCCACCGTGAAATCGAAGACCGCGGAGTCGCGATCGGGCGCCGCGCGCCCTGCGACGCGCGCCACCGCGGCGCCCAGGCCGGCGCGCCGGACCGAAACCCCGGCACCCGCACGCAGGCCGCCCGCACCGGCACCGTCCAGGACGAAGTCCGGCGGACACGACGCAACGACTGCGACCGTCATTGCCGATGCAGTGCGGCTGATCAACTGGGGACGCCACTGGCCGCAACTGGCCAGCCTGATCGCGCGACTCGCGGACCGGCCTGCCGAACCCGACGTGTGGACGATCCTGCGGGCGCACCGTGCCGAGATCGAAGCCCAGGCGAATCCCCCGCCGGAGTGATCGGGGCGTCGCGCGGCTGACAGGCATGGAGGGGTTCGGTTAAGGTCCGTGCTTCCGATCCCCACACCACGGAGTGGACTTCCCATGCAGCCGACACGCGCGCAGCGCCTCGCCGTTCCCGCCCTGATCCTCGCCTTCGCCTGCGGAGCCGCCCAGGCCCAGGGCCAGCCCTCCAAGGGCGAGCAGGCGCTCAAGTACCGCAAGGCGGTGTACCAGGCGATCGCCTGGAACTTCGGCCCGATGGGGGCGATGGCACAGGGCAAGGCGCCGTTCGACGCCGCCGAGTTCGCCATGCGCGCCGGACGCGTCGCGGCCCTCGCGCCGATGCTGTCCGAGTCCTATTCCCCCGAGAGCCAGGCGGTCGGCGGCTCGAAGGCCAAGGCCGAGATGTGGACCAACCGTGCGGACTTCGACGCCAAGATGAAGGATCTCGTGGACCGCAGCGCGACGCTTGCCACCGTCGCCAAGGGCGGGGACGAAGCCAAGACCAAGGCCGCGTTCTTCGACACGGCCAACACCTGCAAGGCCTGCCACGACAAGTACAAGGCCGACTGACGACCGGGCCCACTGCCCCGGGGTGGCCCTCGCTCAGAAGAGCGCGATGGTCGCCTCGGGCGCGTTGCGCACGGCGAGCGCCAGCGCCACCCCGAGCACGGCCACGATCGCGAGCGCGAGAGCCGTGCGAGAGGTCGGGATCTCCTGATCCGCGGGCACCTCGGCGGCGGGCTTGCGGCCGGTGAGCATCGCGCCGAGCAACGGCCGGCGCCGGCCGAGCACGTGCCATGCCACCGCCAGCACGTGGAGGCCGATCAGCACCAGCAGGACGTCGGAGCTCTGCCGATGCAGGGTCGTCAGGCGGTTGCTGAGCGCGGGGTCGATCCAGCCATAGAACGGCCCGGCATTCATGATCTCGTCGTTGGCGACGAGACCGGTCGAGGCCTGCACGAGAAGCACACCGAGCAACGCCACCACGCCGAGGGCGCCGACCGGGTTGTGGCCCACGGGCGGCTCCGTCGAACGGCCGCGCAGGTAGTCCACGATGGCGCGCGGGCCGCGCAGGAAGTGACCGAACCTCGCGTGACGCGTGCCGACGAAGCCCCACACGATGCGAAACGCCACCAGCACGAGCACCGTGTACCCGAGCCTGCGGTGCCACGCAAACCACTCCACGCCCGCATAGTGCGTGGCCCACGAGCCGGCCACCGCCAGCACGATCAGCCAGTGCACGAGACGCACCGGCAGGTCCCACACGAGCCGTCCTTCGTCCTGGTTCATGTCCTCGGGTCACCCTCCGCCCGGCGGCGAGCCGTTGCGGGGATCTTAGCAACCGTCCTCGTGACTCCGGCGTGGGATTCGCATACCGTCGCGTGACCGTCCCCGACGATTCGACGACCCGCGGCATGCCCACCCTTGATCCGGTGATCTGGTTCTTCGTGCTCGGCCTGCTCGCGGGCGTGGCGCGCTCGGACCTGCGCCTGCCGTCGGCGATCTACGACTTCGTGAGCACCCTGCTGCTGCTCGCCATCGGGCTGAAGGGCGGGGTTGAGCTCGCCCGCGACGGCGGCGGGCTGCCGTTGGCGGAACTGGGCGGCATCCTGTTGCTCGGTTGCGCGATTCCCCTCCCTATCTTTGCAGTGGCTCGTGGTCTCGGCCGCCTGCCTCGCCCCGACGCGGCCGCCCTCGCCGCCCACTACGGATCGGTCAGCGTCGCGACCTACGCGGTGGTGATCGGCTACCTCACCACGCGCGGCATTGCCTTCGAGGGGCGAGCCCCGGTCTGGGTGGTGTTGCTCGAGGTGCCCGCGATCGTGGCGGGCATCCTGCTCGCGCGGGGCTTGTCTGGAAAGGTTGCCTGGGGGCGGCTGCTGCACGAGCTCTTCCTCGGTCGCAGCATCGTGCTGCTGCTCGGCGGCCTCGCGATCGGCTGGGCCGCCGGTCCCGAGGGCAGCGCCTCGATCCAGCCGCTGTTCTTCGACCTGTTCAAGGGTATCCTCGCGCTGTTCCTGCTCGAGATGGGCCTGATCGCCGCAGCCCAGCTGCCCACGCTGCGGCGCCACGGCGCGTTCGTCGTCGTCTTCGGCCTGGCGGCGCCGCCCGTGCTCGCGGTCGCCGGCGCGCTGCTCGGCCTCGCGCTCGGCCTGTCGCAGGGCGGCATCACGGTGCTCGCGACGCTCGCGGCCAGCGCCTCCTACATCGCCGCGCCCGCGGCCCTGCGCACCGCGGTGCCGGAGGCCAATCCCGCCCTGTCGCTCACGGCCTCGCTCGCGGTCACCTTCCCGTTCAACATCATCGTCGGCATCCCCTTGTATGCGCGCCTCGCGGCGGCGCTCTCGGGCTGAGGAGTGCGCCATGGAGCAGTTCCCGCGTCGCCTGCTCACCATCGTCACGGAGACCGCACTCGAGCGCGAGCTGCTCGCCGAGTTCGACGCGCTCGGCGTGCGCGGCTACACGATCACCGACGCGCGCGGCAAGGGCGGGCGCGGCCGCCGGCAGTCGGACTGGACGCAGCAGGGTAACGTGCGCATCGAGATCGTCTGCGATCCGGAACTGGCCGAGCGCATCGCAGCGCGCCTGCGCGAGCGCTACTACGAGCACTACGCCATGATCCTGTTCATGCAGGACGTCGACGTGCTGCGCCCAGAGAAGTTCTGAGGAGCGGCGGTGTCGTCGCCCGACCCCACGCCCGCACCCGCCGGCCTGCTGCGCCGCCTGGGCGCGATGCTCTACGACGGGCTGCTGCTGCTCGCGGTGCTGATGGTCGCGACCGGCCTGTTCCTGCCGCTCACCGGCGGCGAGGCGATCTCGCCGCGCGACGATCCGGCGCTCGAGTTAGCGTACCGCGCCGTGCTGGTGGCGCTCACGGTGGGATTCTTCGGGATCTTCTGGACGCGGCGTGGCCAGACGCTCGGCATGGCCTCCTGGCGCGTGCGGGTGGAGCGCGAGGACGGGTCGCTGCTCAGCTGGGGCGACACGGTGCGGCGGCTGGCCGCCGCCCTGCTCTCCTGGCTGCCGCTCGGGCTGGGGTTCCTCTGGGTCCTCTTCGACCCTCAGCGCCGCACCTGGCATGACCGGCTGAGCCGCACGCGCATCGTCGTCGTGCCGAAGGGCGCGGGCCGGCGCTGAGCGCCGTTCACCGGGCGCGCGCGAGCAACCCGGCGGTGAGCGCGGCGAGGAGCACCGTCGGCCCCCACCCGACCACCAGCGGCGGCAGGTCGAACAACTGCCCGCTGCTCTCGAGCGTCTGGCTCAACAGCACGAAGGCCGCACCGATGAGGATGCCGATGACGGCGCGGGCGCCCTGGCCCGAGGACCGCATCGGCCCGAGCGCGAACGGCAGCGCCAGCATCACCACGAGCAGCAGCGCGACGACCCGCGAGAGCCGCGACCACAGGGCGATCTCGAACGAGGAGGACTCGAGGTCGTTGCGCTGCAGGTGGGCGATGTAGGCGCGCAGGTCGCGCAGGCCCATGGCGTCGGGCTCGACCACGGCGAGCCCGAGCAGGTCGGCCGACAGCGTCGAGCGCAGCGGCTCGAGCGGCATGCGCCCCACTTCCGTGCGCCCGTCGAGGAATCTCGTCTCCTCGAAGCCCTCGAGCTGCCACTGGTTCTCGGCATCGAGGCGGGCCGACGTCGCGCGACCCACGCTCAGCAGGCGCCGCTGCGGATCGAAGCGGAACACCTGCACGCCGCCGTAGATCGCACCCGCCGACTGCTGCTGCACGCTGATGACGGTGTCGCCGTCGCGCAGCCACGCGCCGCGATTGCCGGCGAAACTGAATTCGCTGTTCTTGCTGAAGACCTTGAGCTGGCGCCCGTACTTTTCCAGCGGCGGCGCGACGAATTCGCCGATCCCCAACATCAGCAGCCCGAGGATGACCCCGGCCAGGCCGAGCCAGCCGCAGAAGCGCAGCGTCGAGATGCCCGAGGCTCGCATCACCACGAGCTCGCTGCCGCGCGCCAGGTTGCCGAGGCCGAGCATCGTGCCGATCAGGGCCGCAACCGGCAGCAGCTGGAAGAGGTAGCTCGGCAGGTTGAGCAGCACGAACAGCATCGCCTGCGAGGCGCTGTAGCCGCCCGTGCCGATGTCGTCCTGCTGCCCGATGAACAGGAACAGCGCGCCGAGCGCGAGCAGCACCAGCGTCGCCAGGGCCGTGTAGGCGAGGACGGTGCGAACGATGTAGCGTCCGAGCTGCCCCACCTCAGCCCCCCGCCTTGCGCCGCCACAGCGGTCCCGGCCGCGCCTCTCGCCACAGCAGCCAGGCCGCGAGCCCGAGCGGCAGGAGGTGCACCCACCAAAGCCCAAGCGCGCCCCCTGGACTGCCTTTCTCGATCCAGACGCGCACCGCCGCAACCAGGTTCGAGTAAATGAAGTAGGCGAGCACCGCCAGGCCCACCCGCGCGAAGCGCCCCTGGCGCGGCCGCAGCCTGGCGAGAGGCACGGCAAGCACCATCAGCACGACCGACATCACCGGCACGGCGATGCGCCAGGCGAGCTCGGCGCGGTCGGCGCCCTCCGCCGAACCCAGCAGGTCGCGGGTCGGCCGCAGCTCGCGGCGCTCGCGCTTGGGCGCGTACTCCGGCATGCGCACCGGGATCCCGTGTTCTTCGAACTCGACGATGCGCCATTCGGGCCGCCCCGGGATGCCCTCGTACCGCAGGCCGTCGAACAGCACGAAGACCTGCTCGGGCTGGCCGGCGCCGCGCTGCTCGGCGCGCGCGGCGACCGCAATCTCGACCCGCTCCTCGTTGCGGCGCTGGACGAACACCCCCTCGAGCTGGCCCTCCCGGCTCACCTTCTCGGCATAGAACACCGCCTCACCGCTCGCGAACGTCCGGAACCGGCCCGGCTCGAGCGCTCCGAACTGCGCGGCACGCAATGCTTGGACGCGGATCGCCTGGGCACGGGCACCGGCGGCGGGAACGATCTGCATGGACAGCAGCGCGAGCAGCGCCGCGACCACCACCGTCAGCACCACGATCGGGCGGTAGATGGCGAGCGGCCCCACGCCGCAGGCCGTCATGGCCGTCATCTCGCTCTCGTGGTAGAGCCGGCCGAGGGCCAGCACGATGCCGAGGAAGAGTCCGATGGGCACCAGCACCGTCAGCTGCTGCAGCGTCGTGAGCCCGATGAGCGTGGCGACGACGCTGCCGGGCAGGCCGGTCTGTGCCGCCTGGCCGAGCACGCGCGCGAACTGGTTGGACACCAGGATGACGAGCAGCACGCCGGTCACGGCCACGAAGGTCAGCACGACTTCGCGAAGCAGGTATCGGTCTAGCCGGCTGAGCACGGGTGCGGCTCCGGGCGGGAAACGGTAGACTTCGGCGCTTGTGCGCGACCGGCCTCATCGTCATGGACGATCCAGGCCGTTGCGCGTCGGACACAAGTCTACCAACACGACCCAACAGGGACAGCATCGATGCGTTTCTATGCCGTCAGCGGCTCGGCCGCGCAGCAGCGCACGGATTGCGCGATCGTCGGGATCTACGAATCCGGCGCCCTTTCCACCGCTGCCATGCAGCTCGACGCCGAGCTCGGCGGGCGAATCACACGCCTCGTCAAGCGACGCGACGCGCGCGGCAAGGCCGGGGAACTGTTGCTGCTCGATGTCGAGGACGCCCGCTGCGCGCGCGTGCTCCTGGTGGGTCTCGGCAAGAAGGACGCCTTCGGCCGCAAGCAGTACAAGAAGGCGCTCGTGGCCGCGGCGAATGCCGTCGTGCGCACCAGCGCCCGCGACGCGGTGAGTTTCATCTCGGCCGAGCCCGTGTCGGAGACCGATGCCTACTACCGCGGTCGTCTCGCCGCGGAGGCCGTGGGGGGCGCGCTCTACCGGGTGCCGGCGATCCGCAGCTCCCGCCCGCCGGCGCCGACGACGCTGAAGAGCTTCGGCATCGCCGTCGCCCACAAGGACCAGCAGCCCGAGGCCGAGCGCGGTCTCGAGCACGGCCGCGGCATCGCCGCCGGCACGGCGCTGACGCGCGACCTCGCCAACCTGCCGGCGAATGTCTGCACGCCCACGCATCTCGCAAAGCAGGCACGCGAGCTCGCCAGGGCGTACCGCAGCATCACCGCCGAGGTGCTCGACGAGCCCGAGATCAAGCGCCTCAAGATGGGCGCGTTCCTGTCGGTCACGGCGGGCACCGACGAGCCTGCGAAGCTGATCGTGCTGCGTCACCGCGGCGGCGAGGCCGGCGCATCGCCGGTGGTGCTGGTCGGCAAGGGCGTGACTTTCGATTCCGGTGGCATATCGCTCAAGCAGCCGCCGGGCATGGACGAGATGAAGTTCGACATGACCGGCGCCGCGAGCGTGTTCGGCGCCGTCAAGGCAGCGGCCGAGATCGGCCTGCCGCTCAACCTCGTCGGCGTGGTGCCGGCCTGCGAGAACATGCCGAGCGGCCGGGCCACCAAGCCCGGCGACGTGGTCCGCAGCATGTCCGGCCAGACCATCGAGGTGCTGAACACCGACGCCGAGGGCCGGCTGATCCTGTGCGACGCACTCACCTACGTGCGCCGGCTCAAGCCCGCCGTGGTCGTGGACGTGGCGACGCTCACCGGCGCCTGCGTGATCGCGCTCGGTGCGCACACCAGCGCCGTGTTCAGCAACGACGATGACCTCGCGGCGGAGATCACCGCGGCGTCGCGCCGCGCCGAGGACCGGGCCTGGCACATGCCCATGGCCGAGGAGTACCACGACCAGCTCAAGAGCAACTTCGCGGACTTCGCCAACGCCTGCGGCCGCGAGGGCGGCGCGATCACGGCGGCCTGCTTCCTCGCCAAGTTCACCGACGGGCTGCGCTGGGCGCACGTGGACATCGCGGGCACGGCGTACGTGTCGGGCAGCCACAAGGGCAGTACGGGACGCCCGGTGCCGCTGCTGATGGATTTCCTGATCCACCGCAAGCCGTGACCGCGCCCCAGGTCGACTTCTACCTGCTGAGTTCGAGCGACGCGCGCGCGCGCCTCCTGACCGCCTGCCGTCTGGCCGAGAAAGCCTGCGACCAGGGTCTGCGGGTCGCCGTGCGCACCGCGAGCCCGGCGGAGACCGCGGAGCTCGACGACCTGATGTGGACTTTCAGCGACCGCAGCTTCGTGCCCCACGCGGTCTGGCCGGCCGAGCCGTCGGTAGCGGAACACACCCCTGTGCTCATCGGCAGCGGTGCCCTGCCCGATTCCCACCGCGACGTGCTGGTCAATCTCGCGCCCGAGCCGCCGCCCGGGTTCGAGGCCTGCAAGCGCGTTTGCGAGATCGTGACGTCGGACGAGTCCGCGAAGCGCGCGGGTCGGGTACGCTGGCGCAGCTACCGCGATGCCGGGCTAGAGCCCGGTTCGCACACCCTCTGAAGCCGAGGACTCCATGAGCCATCCGCTCGAAGTCATCCCGGTGCTCACGGACATCGTCGAGGACGGGCCGGACACCGCCGCGCCGATCGACCGTACGCTGTTGTTCATCGGCGACCTCGAGGCGCGCCTGACGACGGCGATCCACGACCACGCCGACGAGCTCGTGCACAACGCCTGCCGTGAACTCGAGGCGCTGCTGCTCGAGCAGGTCTCCGACCGACTGCGCGCGGAGCTGCCCGCGCTCGTGGCGCGGATCGTGGACGAGCACTTCCACGGTCCGGCACGCAACGACTGAGGGCTGGATGGACAAGGGTTACTCGCCGCGCGACATCGAGTCGCGCATCTACGAGCGCTGGGAAGCGGCGGGCTGGTTCGCGCCGGCCGGCAGTGGCACACCGTACTGCATCATGATTCCGCCGCCCAACGTCACGGGCACGCTGCACATGGGCCACGCGTTCCAGCACACGCTGATGGACGCGCTCACCCGCTTCCACCGCATGGAGGGCGACCGGGCGCTGTGGCAGCCGGGCACCGACCACGCCGGCATCGCGACCCAGATGGTGGTCGAGCGCCAGCTCGACGGCGAGGGCAGGTCGCGCCAGGACCTCGGCCGCGAGGCGTTCATCGAGCGCGTCTGGGCCTGGAAGGAGCAGTCGGGCGGCACGATCTCGCGGCAGATGCGCCGCCTCGGCGACTCCGTGGACTGGTCGCGCGACCGCTTCACCATGGACGAAAGCCTCTCCGCCGCGGTCACCGAGGTGTTCGTGCGGCTGCACGAAAAAGGCCTGATTTACCGCGGCCAGCGGCTCGTCAACTGGGACCCGGTGCTGCACACGGCGCTCTCGGACCTCGAGGTGGTCTCCGAGCCGGAGGCCGGGCACCTGTGGCACCTGCGCTACCCGCTCGCCGACGGCTCGGGGCAACTTGTCGTCGCCACCACGCGCCCCGAGACCATGCTTGGCGACACCGCCGTCGCCGTGCACCCGGAGGACGAGCGCTACCGGCACCTCGTCGGGCGCGAGATCCGCCTGCCGCTCGCCGACCGCACGATCCCGATCATCGCCGACGACTACGTGGACCAGGCCTTCGGCAGCGGCTGCGTGAAGATCACGCCCGCGCACGATTTCAACGACGCCGAGATCGGCAAGCGCCACGGCCTCGCGGTGATCAACGTGCTCACCGCCGACGCCGCCATGAACGACGCGGTGCCGGTTGCCTACCGCGGGCTCGACCGCTACGAGGCACGCAAGCGCGTCGTGGCCGACCTCGAGGCCGCCGGCCTGCTCGAGAAGGTCGAGCCGCACACGCTGCCCGTGCCGCGCGGCGACCGCAGCGGCGCCGTGCTCGAGCCCTGGCTCACCGACCAGTGGTACGTGCGCATCGCCCCGCTCGCCGAGCCCGCGATCCGCGCGGTCGAGGACGGCCGCATCCGCTTCGTGCCGGAGAACTGGGCAAAGACCTACTTCCAGTGGATGCGCAACATCCAGGACTGGTGCATCAGCCGCCAGCTGTGGTGGGGACACCGCATCCCGGCGTGGTACGACGAGACGGGACAGGTGTTTGTCGCGCGCACGGAGGCCGACGCGCTGGCCGCCGCCGCGCGGCGCCACGGCCGCGATGTGGCGCTAACCCGCGACGAGGACGTGCTCGACACGTGGTTCAGCTCCGCGCTGTGGCCGTTCTCGACACTCGGCTGGCCGCAGGAGACGCCGGAGCTGGCGTCGTTCTACCCGTCGAGCGTGCTGGTCACGGGCTTCGACATCATCTTCTTCTGGGTCGCCCGCATGATCATGATGGGCCTCGAGTTCATGGACGACGTACCGTTCCGCGAGGTCTACATCACGGGCCTGATCCGCGACGAGCACGGCCAGAA
>Ga0105097_10000142_pt1 | contig 28731 bp, 30 predicted proteins | sample PPLLak12cMay2015_FD_87035 | JGI IMG/M metagenome (GOLD analysis project Ga0105097, IMG submission 87035) | Freshwater sediment microbial communities from Prairie Pothole Lake near Jamestown, North Dakota, USA - PPLs Lake P7 Core (1) Depth... | ecosystem: Environmental > Aquatic > Freshwater >...
CCCCCTGGCTTTCCCTTACCCCATCTGCCCGCTGCTGTCAAAGCGGGGCTTCCCGTGGACAGCCGCTTCGGCCTGTGGTATGACAAGGCAAATTGATCTCGAGGGGAGATGCTGCCATGAAGGACCTCCATCGTGTCGGTTGCCCCAAGCTTGACGGGCCCGAAGTCAGCCAGTACCTCTTTTACCCCAGGGCTTCCTGGAACAGCCCCATTTCCCAGGAAGGGGTTCGTGATGTCATGATCCCCGTGGAGGCCGGCGTTTCCATCGGGGCCAGATACCACATCGCCAACAAGGAAAACCCCTCTATCCTCTTTTTCCACGGAAACGGGGAAATCGTAGAGGACTACGAGGACATCGCATTTCTTTATATCCGGCTCGGCCTCAATTTCCTCCCCGTCGATTACCGGGGATACGGACATTCCACGGGTCAACCGTCCGTGAGCGCCATGCTGCGGGATGCTCACGTCGTGTTGGATTACACGAAAAAATGGCTGAGCCTCAACGGATGTACCGGCCCCTTCATCGTGATGGGGCGCTCCCTGGGCAGCGCCCCGGCCCTCGAACTCGCAGAATATTATCCGGACCTCATCGACGGCCTCATCATCGAAAGCGGGTTTGCGCACTCCCAGACGATCCTGAATCTCGTCGGTGTGGACATGAAAAGGGCATCAATCACTGAGAGCGAAGCCTTCCGCCACATCGAAAAAATCGGGAGTTTCAAAAAGCCGACGCTGATCATCCACGCAGAGCTCGACCAGATCCTTCCCTTTACCGACGGGAAAGACCTCTACGAGGCATCGGGCGCAGCAAACAAGAGGCTCCTCAAAATCCCCGGCGCCGATCACAACAGCATTTTCATGGTCGGGCTCTCCGACTACATGAAAGCTGTCGCCAGCTTCGTTGAAGGGCTTCGCTGACAATCCGTCACGCCTGTCCGGGTCGCCTTGCGATTCATCCCCATTATCTGCAGTCAAATCTGCCATTTTTGCGAGGTTTTGCATGAGATTTGCATTGAAACCTCCATCGACAGCCTTTTGAACAACAGACAGAATAGCCTTGATCGGCAAAACGGCCGTCCGGGTCAGGATTCGGACATCAACAGGGGACAGGGTGATGAAGAAGTATATTGATCTCGCGAACGAATTAAATGTTCTCGGCATGCTGGACAAGGCGCGTGAGATTTATTCCGAGCTCGGCGATGCACCAGCCATTTCCTATGTCAGGTCCAACTACAGGCTTTTGTCAAAAATCTACCATCCGGACCTGAACCCGAACAACAAGGAAAAAGCCGAGAAGATGCAGCAGAAGATCAATGAAGTGGCGCATATCATCAATGCGCTGCCTGACAAGGAACTCATCGAAGTCATCAAGAACGGCGCCCACAAGAAGGTGAAAGACAAGTGGAAAGTCCTCGTTGTCGAAGACGAATTCGGCTATCAGGACACCCTTCGAAACATCTTTACCATGGAAGGGTTCGAGGTCAGGGTGGCCATCGACGGGGATACGGGGTACGAGGTCTACAAGGACTTCAAGCCGGACCTGGTCCTCACCGACGTCCTCATGCCCAACGTCAACGGCATCGAACTCGTTCGACGGATCCGCAATGATGACACAACCATCAAGATCATTTACATGAGCGGCTTTTTCGGCGTCAAGCGGCTCAAGAAGGAACTCGACGATGAGGTGGCCCAGTACCAGTACCCCACCCTGTCAAAGCCTTTCAAGGTGAGTTACCTGCTGGAAATCGTCCGGGAGTATCTCGGGATGAACTGAACGAGACAGCCCCTCGGAAAAAAGAAAAACCCGCCTTCAGGCGGGTTTTGTATTTTGTGAGGGTGTCTGCGGGTAAAAAGTGCTTCAGGCCCGGCCTTCGTCCAGGAACTGCTGGATCCGGCTGATATAGACCCGCGTTTCACGGGGCAGCTTTTCGGGGCGCCGCTCCACATTCCCCATCCCCCAGTTGTAGGCCGCAAGCGCCGTGGGCACATCGCCGCTGTACCGGTCGAGCAGGCTCTTCAGGTAGCGTGTCCCCCCCATGATGTTCTGCTGCGGGTCATAGGCATCGCGGATTCCCAGGTCCTTTGCCGTTCCGGGCATGATCTGCATGAGGCCCATGGCCCCCTTCGGGGAGGTGCTCTCGGTCTTGAAATTGCTCTCGGCCCGGATGACCGCCCGGATGAGCGCGGGATCTACGCCATACCTCTGCGATGCCTTCTGAATGATGGGTTCGTACTGACGGGCCCTGTCCGATGCCTTGCGCACCCTCACCACGGAGGGCACATCTTCTGCCGCGGTCACCGTCGTCGGCGCTGCGGGTTCAGGCTTTACCGCTTCTGCCGGAGGGGAAACCGCGTTGAGCCCGGCCACCTGCCACCGCGCGAATCGCTGATAGAGGGACTGATCGTCCCCTTTTTCCCGCATAAACTCCAGCACGTGCTCATCGAGCATCATCCGCAATCGAATGATTTCAATAATTTGACGAATATTCTTCTCATCGGCAACCCCGGCGGGGCTCTTCCCGGAAGGGATGCCGCCGGCAGGGGTCATCTGCGACTCCAGGATCTGCCTGAATGCATCCGGTCCGCTGGCAGCCTTCCGTGCTGAACGACCCGCATCTGTCGATTCTGCGCTTGCGGCTCGTCTCAAAATTCCGCTGTTTCCGACGGGAATTTTCATAAACATCTCCAGACAGGATATTAATCAATTTCCATGCCATCCGGCACGGGCTCTGCAAGCAGTACGGGCTACAGGCCGGTTATCCGCTTCAAGGTTCGATGATGAAATTCCTCGCAGCAAGGTTTCACTTCAGCAAACAGGATGATTGTCCGATGAAATACTACGGTGAGCCCACATCGAGGAATGCAGGCTTGTGCTGAAAAGGATACTGAAAAAGATGCTGGAACGTTATAAGGACCTGCTCTACGCAGAGGCCGATACCATGAAGGGCTTCATGGCTCTATTGATGAAGCCTAGAAACTCGGGCATTCCCTGGACGGCAGAGGAGATCCGGGCCCTGAAGTTCTACATCCGGCACCTCGCCCATTACATCCCGTTCATGATTGTATTCCTTCTGCCCTTCGGCACGCTTTTTCTTCCCGTGATGGCCGAAGTGCTCGACCGCCGCCGCGTCAAAAGATCGCTCTGAAGAGAGAAGCTATGAAGTTATGAAGCTCGGAAGTTGAGAAAAGTCAGGATAGGGATTCTGACTCGCCAAATTCTCAACTTCCTAACTTCTCAACTTCATCACTTGGTCAGCGCGCCGCCCATCTGCATCATCAACCACACATAAAAATTCACCGGCGTCCCCTCGATCTTCGATCTGGCCCCTCCTCCCCAATCGGAGAGATACATGCCGATGAGCGGGCTTTCCGCCATGATCACCCCGATCGGGGATACTTCCTCACTCACGAGGGCTTCCAGAATATCGCCTTTGTCATCGACGGCCTCCACATCCCAGGCGTTGACGCTCCGTCCGCCGAGCGGGATCACCCGCCTGGCAAGCCGCTTCGCGACGGCGGTGCCCTTGAAATTGCCTACATCCTTTTCCTCTCCTCTGTAGAAGCTCTCAGGAACCGTGAAGGGCGAATACCCCTGCACCTGGACAATGACGTCGAGGATCTCACCGGGACCGCTCCGGGTCTCTTCCACCAGGAAACGGGTCACCACGGAGGGGTCCTTTTCCGGGGTCACCCCGACTTCCATCCAGGAGCAAGGCTTGCCGTCCCGTGTCAATCGCTCCAGGGTGGCGATATACATCCGATAATATTCCTTTTTAGCGCGGTCATGGACGTAATAGCTCGACCAGGCCCCGGGAGTGAACTGAAACGAATCTCCAACGATCATCATGGGGCGTTGACCCTCGATCTCGGCCGTCTGGCCCTGCGGCACAAACAGCCCCGCCCCGACAACGACCGCGGCAAGCCAGACGACGATCCATCGATTGCGATTCTTCATGAAAAGCATCCACGTCCCCTTACTTCTTCTTCGGTTGTTCTGGTTCATACCTGGGTTTCCACTCCTGCACCCTTGCCGCGGCAAGACGGCCCGCGTCGCTGTCCGGGGCGACCTGGACCTGGAGCTTGTACTGCTCGTAAGCCGACCGCTGATCGTTGACATTCTCGTAGCACTGTCCGAGGATGCCGTGGATTGTCTTGTTTTTCGGACTGGCCTGTGCAACGGTTTTGAGCGGGTTGATGGCAGCCCGGTAATTGCCTGTCCTGTAGTAGCTCAACCCCAGCAGCCGCTGCGCCGTCACATCCCCCGGGAAGATCTGAATCGCCTGTTTCATCATTTCGATGCTCCCGGCGTAGTTCTGCCTGCGGTAGTTCATCATCCCGAGGCCACGTATGGCCGGCTGGTAGGTTCCCTGCAGGGACAGGGCCGCACGGAAGTATCGCTCCGCATCGGTTTGATTGTTCTGCTTGAGGTAGATGAAACCCGCCAGGGCGTAAAAAGGCGGCTGGTAGCGGTCCTCGGTGATGGCCCTGCTGATGTAGTTGTTTGCCTCGGCAATGCGATTTTTTTCGAAGGCCCGCGCAGCCTTGTCGTAGTAATCCGTGTAAACCCTGTGTGTCCTGCGCATGTTTGCCGTCATGGACTGGTACGCTGCCCGGTTCGACCCGTCACCGACCATGGCGGACCGCGGTGTCGAGTTGATCATCTGTTGCATCTCATCGATCCGTACGGAGGTGCGGGGGTGCGTCGACAGAAGCTCTTCGAAGAAAGTTCTCTCTCCGGGCTCCTGTCCCACGGACCGGGCATACTCCTTGAAGACCTTGTCCAGATTCCGGTGAGCGCTTAGGGCGTTGTTCGGGTTGTAGCCCAGGCGGCTCATGTAGGCAACCCCCAGCCGGTCCGCCTCGAGCTCGTCATCGCGGCTGTACTTGAGCAGCAGGAGCTGTCCACCCAGGGCGCCCAGCCCCACCACGGCCTCCCCGTAATCGTCACCGCCGACCGCAACGGCCGCGATGCCCAAAGCCAGTCCCAGCATCATATTCTGCGACATCTGCTTCGCCGAGTGTTTTGCCGAGATGTGGCCGATCTCGTGCCCCATGACGTAGGCGAACTCCCCCTCGTTATCCAATCCGGCGATCAGCCCCCGCGTCATGACCACATGACCCGGAATGGCCCAGGCATTGGGTACGGAACTGTTCTGGACGCTGAAGGTCAGCGGAAGGTTTGGCCTGTGGGATGTCCTGTGGAGCCTCATGACGACGCCTTCGAGATAGCGTTTGAGCTGAGCATCCTGGTATTCGCCGCCGCCCCCCTCGGCGCTCCAGAGTGCATCGCGGTAGACCGAGTTGCCGATCTGGATCTCCTCTTCCTCGGAAACAAGCATCAGTTCGTCCTTGCCGGTTACGGGGTTTGCGGCGCAGGAGGCGACAAACCCGCACAGCAGGATCAGCAGTAACAGACGCAAGGCCGCCTGTATGCGTCCGGTTAGCACGGCGAGAGATATCCATCGAGATTCGATCATCGGCACATTCCTCCCCAACCTTCTCACCTTCTTACCCTCTTCTTCAACGGAGTCCCGTCATCACGAGCAGCTTGTCGTTTAAATTGTCGTCATACAGAACGGCCGGGACGATATACGGGGAATCCGGACTGCCGAACCAGCTGCGGGATGCAATCGCCTTTCCGTTTCTTGACACGAGGAAAATCACCTCCCCGTTCGGCGCGAGTCGCACCGGCCGGATGAGAATCTCCCCTGCCCGAAGCTGCGTGGCCGCCTCGGGGGGCTCTCCGCGCGCCTGGATGTGAATGTCCTGATCAGAGCGGTTGCGGATCGTGGCATAGACCACACCGCGTTTCGAGGTTGCATGTTCGGTACCCTGCTTGAATTCAACCGCCTGCAGGGCCTGCGGCCGGTACTGGCTCACTGTGAAGCCCGTTCTTTTTTCAAGCGGCGCGATGTAGGTTTCCAACCCCGTGTCGGGCCAGTATACAAGGCTCTGTCGATACCGGATGACGGCATCGCGCAGCTGACCTTTCTGCTGCAGGGCATAGGCCTCATCCCGGAGGCTGGTGGCAATCGTGCGTCGAAGGGTGATCTTTTGTCTCTCCGTATCCTGGGCGATGGTGGAACCTGAACCGGGCACGGGGACCGGTGCGGCCGTCGCAGGGATCTCCTTCGACGATGCCGTTCTGTCTGCGGACGGGACGGCGACTGCCGTCCAGCGTTGCACCCCGGCGGTCTCGTCAATCCGGCTCTCGATGGCCTCGAGGACCGCGGGAGCCTTGAAATCCCCCAGGTAATGCCGCACCTGTTTTTTCTTTCCGTTTACGGCTGCATAGAGGACCGCGGAAGGCGCATCGGTGACACTGACCTCGATGTAGTCATCGCGCAGGTTAAAAAAACCGCTGCGTTCGATCTCATCGATGAGGGCTTTCACCCTTTCAGGCGCAATGACGGCCGTCTGGCTTCCCTTGACCCGGACGTGGTTTGCGCCGTTGTAGCGCACCGTCCCGTCGCCGTATATCGTCACCCCGTACACGGGGCACGTGCCGTAGCAGGGTCCCCGTTCCAGGCCGATAACGACCGATCGGGGGTCGTAAGCTCCGGAGGGGACCGAAAGGGCCAGCATAATGAACGAAAGAAGGGCGATGCGTCGAATCATGGCAGTCCCTCCCGCAAGCGGGCGAAAAAAATGCCCTGCCCGGTTGCAGGACCGGGCAAGGCATTTTCAGTCAGTCAAACGATTCGTTCAGGAACATATTCCCATCTATCGCTGGAGCCGATCCAAGGATGAATCAAGACCCATTTCTAGTTGAGAAACACCTTGTACTTCTCGAGGGTTTTCCTCCAGTCCGGGTGCTTTCGAAGGTTGGCGATGTCGGGGTCCTTCCGGAGTGAGTCGTAGTCGTTGAACCCGTTGGCCAGGGCGGCATCGAGCTCGACGAAGCCCAGATCGACATTGCCCATGAGGGAATGGCACGAGGCCAGGTTGTACCGGATCGACGCGTCGTTGGGCTTGAGCTCCTTTGCCTTCTTGAGGTCGTCGAGTGCGAGGTTGTACTTCTTCTGCATCATGTAAGCGACGGCGCGGTTCGAATAGGCCGTGGCGTAGCTCGGGTCTTTCTTGATGGCGTTCGAGAACTCATTGATCGCGTTGTTGATGTTCTCGTTGAAGATGGCAGGCGTTCCGGCGTTTTTAGCCGTGCTGACGTAGGCCATGCCCTGTTTCAGGTGCTGTGTCACCTCCAGGGAGGGCTGTGAGGGTGCTGCCGGTGCAGGCGCTGCCGGCGCCGGGGCCTGCGCCTGAGGCGGCGGGGGCGGCGGCGGGGGCGGCGGTGAGGACTGCTGCCCGCACCCGATGAGGGCAAGGGCGATGAAGCCGGTGACAGCCAGTGACGCGATGATCGTTCTCTTCATGCAATTCTCCTCCTTTACATTCCATCTGCTTTTTATGGTCTGTTAGCGCTTGACGCGCATATTCCAGTTTTCGTTTGTGGCCATGGCCTGGGGGGTCTGGGTGATGTCGGCCCCCTTCTCCTGCTGGACTCTCTGAAGGGTTCTGGGTTTCGAGTAATCGAAGGCGTCCTTCACCGAACCGTCGTAGCGCTTCATCCCGTCCACGAAGTAGTAGGTGAACACGCTGTTGCGCAGCTGGTCCGATTCCCAGGATTTCTCGCCGGAACTGCTGGCGCTGATGAGGACCTTTCCGTAGGACTCCTGGCTGCCGATGCTCTTCCCCGTCGATGAGGCCTGCTTCGGCTGATCCTCGAGGACGATGTCCTTGGCCCCGAAGAGCCTCTTACCCTGGGCCGTTGAGACACCGTAGCCTTCGTTTTCATCCCCTACACCGAGTGACTTGCCGCCCGGCGGGAGGAACCCGGGAATCGCCCGGTACGCCCCGTTGCTGTAGCAGGTATCCAAGACCATGACGAGCCTGCGTGCCTTGAGGTTTTCCACGAAATCCTTCAGGGCTGTTTCCGCCACCGAGGTGTGCCAGACCCGTTCCCGGGGGTTGACCTCCGTGTCGTAGGTCACGATGTAGACGCCCCCGAACTTGTCCGGCGGGGTCCCGTGGCTGCTCATGTAGACGACGACGAGATCGTCATCCTTTGCCGCATTCCGGATTCCATTGAGGTACTTGACGACATTCGACGAAGTGGCGTTCTGGTCTGCCAGGAAATACGTGTTGTTCTTCGTAAAGCCGGCCTGCTCGAGAAGGAACCGGTAAAACAGGGTGGCGTCCCTCACGGAGTACTGCAGGGGGGTGATACCGTTTTTAAACTTCCCGACACCGACGACAAGCGCGTAGCGGTTCCGGATGGGACCTACCGGGGCATCGCCCCGAACCGAAGGCTGAAGAACTGCAGCACGGCTGAAGAGCGAGCCCAGCTTCTTCTCCCACGTCTTGACCTTGATGTTCTCAGGCGTGACGGGAGACACCCACTTCACGCCCACGACGGTCTGGGCCAGCGAGAAGGCCCGATCTACCTGGATTTCGTCCTCGTACTGCCCCTTGAGTTCGATCCGGCCGTAGGAATCGAGGACGACAAGCCCGCCACCGACACCGTTCTGTACGAAGAGCCCGTTGATCTGCTGGATGTGGGAATCGTTGACGGAGGTGGTCTGCGCCATGACGACGCCCGGCACGAGCGTCGTCATGGCCACGATCAACCAGATCAGGGTGTATGGAACCCGTTTTTTCATAATTCACTCCACGGACTGGTCGACGTTAGCGGATAGCGACGGATGCCCAGTGTGTTTCCAGGGATGCCGTCCCCTTTTTCACAACCAGATCCCTTTCCACGGTGTCTTCCTTTCCAGCCGAGGCCACCTTGAACCCAATGCGGTACTTTCCTTCCGGGACGTCCTTGGGAATGTCGAATTTGCCGTCGGCCTTTCGCAGTCCCGGGGCCGCCGTGATCTCCTGGTCGACTCCACCGAGGTTCGTCCACTCGTTTTTCGAAGGATCGAAAAACTTCACATAGCGCGTCTCGGTGACTTTCATCTCCTTGGCCCCTTCCGGCGCCATCACGTAGTAGGATCCCCCAAGATTGACCGTCTGACCGGGGGTAATCGTACCCGGGCTGACGTTGAAGCTCTGGACCTTGGTGACGTTGCCCTGGGAGGGGCTGTACCCCACCTGCCGCGCTGTCTGCTGGTAGCCCGCCACGGGCTGGCTCTGGAGGGTCGAGTACAGATTCAGGCAGTGACCCCAGGCGGCGAGAAACGCGAAACCGCCGCCTACGAGGGCGCCGATCCCGGCAGCCTTCCAGTCACCACCGATCAGCGCGCCGGCCAGGGCACCTGCCGCGGCACCGCCTGCCGTGTACATAGCGATGCACTTGTTGCGGGCATCGATTCTCTCCTCTTCCGTGCGGATCTGCGAGGGATCCGGCAGCACGGATGCGCAGGAGGACAGGAGAAACACACAAACCAGGAGAAGACTGACCGACTTGATGCGAAAGGCGTTCATGCGTCCCTCCTGTTAGCGGTGTGTCAGCTTGAGATCGAGCGTGAGGATGCCGCCTTCATCGATTGCCGAGGCCGGTACAACACCGTAGTTGCTGCCGTCCTTTGCGTCATTCTCCAGGATGATATCCTTCGTTCCCTTGGCCGAAGGCTTCCAGCCCGCCTTGGGGGAAATCACGGCATAACCCGTCTTGTTGTGGTCCTCCACGACGATGTCCTTCGAGCCCTGCATGCTGCTTGCAATCATCACGGGCGGGGGCGGAGGCAGGCTGCTGCCGGCGTCAGCCACGGGACCGGGCGGAGGCGGAGGCATGCTGGGGGGAGCCGAACTCATCTGACCGCTTGGAGGCGGAGGAGGCATGGCGGGAGGCGCTGCCGGAGACGGGGGAACGGCACCGGGGCCGCCGGCCACGGTCGTGGACTGACCGCCACCGATCGGGTTCGGGTTGCCGGACAGCATGATCATGACCTTCTCGGTACCGGGGGCGCCGGCAAACTTCAGGGCCGTCGACTTGGGAATCTCGTAGAGCTGCTTTGCTTCCACGTATTCATTGAACAGGACCGTCGTGTTCCCGGTAGGACCGATGTTCATGATCGTGAGGTACCCGGGCCGGTTCGTCCGGACGAGCATCTTGATCCTGTCGCCTGACCGGAAGGTCCTCGTCTTGGGGACGATGGTGAAATCCCCGTTGGGCTTGAGAAGGGCCAGCTTGTAGGAAATCCCCACGTATTTCTCGGGCGCTGCTGCGGGCGTGCTCGGGGCCGGGCTGCCGGAAGACATCCGTACGGACGCGCCGTCGCCGCTGTCGAAGATGGCCTTGGCACCCTTGGGGGATTTCTGTGCGTCTGCAGACAGGGGCATGAAAACCATCGTGCAGACGAGAGCCATAACTGCTGTAACCACCGCTTTCTTTCTGTTCATACAACAACCTCCCTTTTTCTGGGTCTTCCTTTGATTTCCGAAAATCCCCGTGCAAGGTCATCACGATTTCGTGACGATCCCTCGACGATCCGCATTACGCCGCGCCGAGTATAAAAAACCGTCTGATCGTTGTCAAATGATAACCGAACCCGGATGGACCTTTCTCTTTAGAGCATGGCTGGTTATGCAGGTTACAGTCCTTCATTACAGCTGGAGTTTTGACGGTACAGCGTCAGCTCCCGAACCGGATTTGGCAGACTGCAAATGCTGAACCAGGGCACCCAGGGCGAAAAGTGACATTGAAATTGATTATTTGGAAAAAATCCTTTATGTGATCTTCACGTCCCTGACGGCCTTGTATGCGCAATCTTTGCTTGGAGGCATGCAAGATACGTGAAAACGGAGGGGACAAGAGAGGGTTTTTCCGCACTTCCTTCGCAGGAAAGTTTACATGGTGCCTGGGGCGGGAATCGAACCCGCACAGCCCTAGGGACCGAGGGATTTTAAGTCCCTTGCGTCTACCAGTTCCGCCACCCAGGCAATGAGGCAGGTACGGGCATGTATATTATCTTTGCCAGGTACTGTCAAGATGCGAGGCGACAGCCCGCGGTGCGGACCGCGTAAAGACAACCCTGAAGAGCGGCACGGGGAGGCAGCATGCAGGAAGTCGACATCATCCTAGAAGGCGGCACAATCCTGACCCTGGACGAGGCCGATACGGTCATCCCTTCAGGCGCCGTCGCCATCCGGAAGGACACAATTGTCGCAGTGGGCCCCCGGGCCGATATTGCACAACGCTACCGGGGCCGGGTGGTTATCAAGGCGGCCGGCCACGTCATCATGCCCGGTCTCGTCAACGCCCACACCCATGCGGCCATGACCTGTTTCCGGGGGATCGCCGATGACCTGGAGCTGATGGAGTGGCTCAACCGTTACATCTTTCCCGCCGAGGCGAAAAACGTGGACCCGGAGCTCGCCTACTGGGGAAGCCTGTTGGCCTGCATCGAGATGATCCGCTCCGGCACGACGGCGTTTTGCGACATGTACATCTTCGAGGACGAGACGGCGAAAGCGGCAAGCCTCGCCGGGATGCGCTGCCTTCTCGGAGAAGTGCTCTTCGATTTCCCCTCCCCCAATTTCAAGACGCCCGATGAGGGGCTTGCGTACACGAAGGACCTCATCGAAAAATGGGCCGGCGACCCGCTGGTTCGGATCACCGTGGAGCCTCACGCCCTCTACACCTGCTCGGAGGACCTGTTGAAGAAATCCAAGGCCCTCGCCGACCGCTGCAAGGTCCCCCTGGCCCTTCACCTGCTGGAGACGAAATCGGAGCGGGAGAGCCTGACGGAAATATTCGGTTGCAGCCCCGTGAAATACCTTCACGACACGGGCCTGCTCGACGAGAACCTTGTGGCATTTCACTGCGTCTGGCTCGACGCCGAGGACATCGCGATGTTTGCCCGCACGGGAGCGAAAGTCGTGCACAACCCCGAGAGCAACATGAAGTTGGCATCGGGCATCGCCCCCGTGCCGGATCTGCAGAAGGCAGGCGTGACCGTGGCCCTGGGCACGGACGGCTGCGCCAGCAACAACAACCTGGACCTGTTTCAGGAGATGGACACGGCGGCCAAGCTCCACAAGGCCTTCAGGCTCGATCCCACGGTGATGAGTGCTGGCACCGTCCTGAACATGGCAACGCGCGATGGCGCCCGGGCTCTCGGAATGGGGGAAGCTGTCGGATCCCTGCGGCCCGGGATGAAGGCCGATGTGATCACCGTCGATTTCAACAGTCCCCATCTCACGCCGGTCTACAGCGAGCACTCCCACCTTGTCTACTGTGCCTCGGGCTCCGACGTGGACACCGTCGTGATCAACGGGCGCATCGTCATGAGAAACCGCAAGCTCCTCACCGTCGACGAGGCGGAAGTCATGGAGCGCGTCAACCGAATCGCCGGGCGGATCCGGGCAAGTCTCGGGATGTGAGGGCCCCCGTATGAACCGCATTGAAAAGATCGACGTCCTCATCACGGGAGGCACCCTTCTGACCCTGACCGACGGAATGGACTTGATCGAGGACGCCACCGTCGGCATCTCCGGGGGAATGATCCGCTTTGCCTGCCCCCGGGCCGAAGCCCCGGCGTCAAGCCCTGTCGAAACGATCGATGCCTTGGGCTGTGCCGTCATGCCGGGCCTGGTGAACACGCACACCCACCTGCCGATGACCTGCTTCCGGGGGCTCGCCGACGATCTGCCGTTGATGGAGTGGCTCCACGACCACATGTTCCCCGCCGAGGCAAAGCACGTGAACCGCGAGATGATCTACCGGGGCGCCCTTCTCGGGATGGCCGAGATGATTCTCTCGGGAACGACAACCTGTTGCGACAGTTATTTTTACGAGAGCCACGTGGCCCAGGCTGCTGTCGATGCCGGTGTTCGCATCGTGGCGGGCCAGGGATTCATCGACTTTACACCCCCCGATGCAGCGGAGCTGGTGAAAAAGGCGGAGGCGGCGGAGAAGTTCATCACGAAATGTGATTCCCTGTATCCGATGGTAACGCCATCGCTGTTCTGTCACTCCCCTTACACCTGCGCCAGGGAAACGCTCCAACTGGTGAAGCGCATCGCCGGCGAGGCGGGCGTGCCCTTCATGATGCACCTCTCCGAGACAAAGGAGGAAGGGGAAATCATCCGGTCGCGCTACGGGCTTAAGCCGGTCCGCTATCTCGATGCGATCGGTGTCCTTGGCGGGAAAACGGCCATGGTTCATTGCAACTGGCTCGACGAGGACGAAATGGATCTGCTCGCGTCCAGCGGCACCGGCGTCTGTCACTGTCCCGAGAGCAGCATGAAACTCGCAGCAGGCATCGCCCCGATCCCGAAACTTCTGGAGCTTGGTGTTTCCGTCGGTCTGGGGACCGACGGCTGTGCCAGCAACAATGATCTGGACATGATTCTCGAGCTCGACACGATGGCCAAGTTGCACAAGGTCTCGACGATGAACCCGACGGTGATGGATGCCGCGGCGGCGCTTCGGATTGCCACAACCGGCGGTGCCCGTGTGCTGGGCCTTCAGCACCTCATCGGGTCCGTCGAGCCGGGAAAGTGCGCCGATCTCATCGTGGTCGACATGCGAAAGCCGCACCTCACCCCCCTGTACCACCTGTACTCCCAGATCGTTTATGCCTGCAGGGGAAACGACGTGCGGGATGTGATCATCGACGGGAAGGTCGTGATGCGCAATAGGCAGCTCCTGACCCTGGACGTGCAAAAGGTCATGAAGGACGTCCGCGAGATCGCCGACCGGGTCCGCAGGACAGACAAGAAATGAGTTGTCCTGAACGATCCTCGCGTATCAACTTGCTTCCTGAAGTCATTAAGGGCGTTTTCGAATGAACAGCAGATGACAATAGAGTATTTTTAAGTGCGAATGATCTCTTCTATTCCAAAACGTTACAGACCGTTGTATATGAAAGGGCACGATTGCGCTTTGAACTGCCCTACCCCCTGACAGAAAAGAAGAAGCGACCCTGCTGAGGCCATGAATTCAGAAAAGCGCCTGGAATTTGAAAAGCTCGTCTCCGACCTGTCCGCCCGGCTCGTCGCGCTGCCTTCCGAGCAGGTCGATCATGAAATCCATCTCGCTTTGAAAGAATTGCTTCGGTTTTTCGACGTGGACCGAATCGCTCTGCTTCGCCTGCTCCCCTGCAGAACGCAATTTGTCATAACGCACAATGCCGATGCCGAAGGGACTTCCCTTTATCCGATCGGGTCGATTCTGCCCGTATCCCTCGTCCCCTGGGCCGCCAGGAAACTTGCAGACGATCGCGAGCCGTTCTCATTCGCAACTATAGATGACCTCCCGAGGGAAGCTGTCATAGACAAGCATTCGATTGAGGCCTGGGGGATTCGATCCGGCCTCTACTTCCCGATTGCCGCCCTGAGATCCACCGAGTACAGCCTCGGCATCACTTCGGGCCGGGAGAATCGTGTCTGTTCGGAAGATCACATCCCGCGATTGCGCCTGCTGGGCGAATTGCTCGTCAATGCCGTGGAGCGAAGCCGGGGGGAACAGATGCTCCGGGAGCATCTGGAAGAAATCGAGCAGCTGAAGCTTCAGCTTGAACAAGAGAATGTCTACCTTCGGGAGGAGATCCGGACAGGTCAGGGGATCGAGAAAATTGTCGGGAGCAGTGAGGGTCTCCAGTACGTGTTTTTCAGAATCAAACAGGTCGCCCCGACGGACGCGACGGTCCTCATCCTCGGCGAGACCGGAACGGGCAAAGGCCTTGTCGCGCATGCCATCCATGAACTGAGCACCCGCAAGGACAAGCCCATGATCACGGTGAACTGCGCCGCTCTGCCTGCAAACCTGATCGAGAGCGAGGTCTTCGGGCGGGAAAAGGGGGCCTTCACGGGTGCCCATGCGAAGCAGGTCGGCCGTTTCGAGATCGCCCACGGCGGGACGATATTCCTCGATGAGATCGGGGAGATGCCGCTCGAGCTTCAGGCAAAACTCCTGAGAGTGCTGCAGGAGGGGGAGTTCGAACGGCTCGGAAGCCCCCGCACCATCAAGGTCGATGCGCGGGTGATCGCCTCCACGAGCCGCGACCTGAGAGTGGAGCTCCGGAGCAACCGCTTTCGGGAGGACCTTTTCTATCGCCTGAACGTATTTCCCGTTTCGATTCCGCCCCTGAGAATGCGGAAAGACGACATCCCCCAGCTTGTTCACTATTTTGTCGATCGGTACGCGCGAAAGATCGGCAAAACCATCAAGACAATCCCGAAAAAAACGCTGAAAGCGCTCGAGGCATACTCCTGGCCCGGAAATGTGAGGGAACTGGAGCACGTGATCGAGAGAGCAGTGATCACCAGCACGGGGCCGGTCCTCAGGCTGGCTGACACGTTCGAACTCGGGGCTGTTTCCTTAAAGGAAGAGCCGGTGAGCGATCTTGCAGCCATGGAACGCGATCACATCCTCAAGGTGCTTCAGAATACCCGCTGGAAAATAAACGGCCAGGGCGGAGCTGCTGCCGTTCTCAAACTGCACCCCAACACGCTTCGGTTCCGGATGAAAAAGCTCGGGATCAGGCGCCCTGAATAATTCGCTCACAACGCACACTCACAATATGTCGTGAATTCACAATATGTCGTGAGCATTTCTTTTGTTCCCGTCCGACCAATTTTCACCATTTGCCAATAAAATCAATTTGTTTGCTTCTCCACTCTTCTCGTCTGCCATGCTGGAATGTTTATTGTAATGTGACGCGTCAGTCCCAAAGGGAATATCGGCTTGGATGTTCAGGCCGAGACAAACAAGGATTCCTATGAGGCTGACAATCGAGATGAGAGCCAGGCCGGAAAAGACCCAGGAGCTTTATCAGACCCTGCAGGCACTGCTCCCCGCGATTCGCAGGGAGAAGGGATGCCGAGACTGCCGGGGCTGGCGCGACATGGAGGATGGGGAGATCTTCTTTCTCACGGTCGACTGGGAGACGAGGGCAAGCCTCGAACAGGCTGTGCGTACCGGCAGCGGAGGGGCGCTGGTCGGTGCCATCGATCTGCTGAGTGAAATGGCGCGAGTCAGGATCGGGAACAACGAAGCCTGGGAGAGTATCGACACCCTGAAGAGAATCAGGAAGACAACCTAGTCCTCTTGCCGGCCAGGAGAATCGCGTGGAGCACCCGGACATCACTCCCGAACGGGTCCATTCGCAACGAGAGAGTTTTGGGGAAACGAGCAGGATTTTGAGATGTACTGCAACATCGCCCTGACACCACGGTTGCGATTGACGCCGGATATGCAGATCATCAGACCCGCACTAAAACAGGCTTGGGCAGTTTCGCCAGATGGAGGAAACAGGACGTTCTGCGGCTTTCTCACTCGTCGCTCGACAATGGGCATTAACAATCCTATTCAGTAAGGAGAGGTTATGACGCCAATGCAAACAGTTAGAAACAGCAAGGCCCGCATGTGGGCGGTGGTGGGCGGCATTCTCGCCGCAGCGGCAATCACCACCGCCGCGGCCACGCCGGCCGGGGCGGCCGACGCACCGAAACAGACAAGACAGCCCAACATCCTCGTCATCTTCGGCGACGACGTCGGACAGTCCAACATCAGCGCTTACACCAAAGGGCTGATGGGCTACCGAACGCCCAATATCGACCGCCTCGCCGCGGAAGGCATGACCTTCACCGACTACTACGCCGAGCAGAGCTGCACGGCGGGGCGGTCTTCGTTCATCACCGGCCAGAACGTCTTCCGCACGGGCCTGAGCAAGGTCGGGATGCCGGCGGCGCCGGTCGGCCTGCACAAGGAAGACCCGACGATCGCGGAAATGCTCAAACCGCTCGGGTATGCCACCGGACAGTTCGGCAAGAATCACCTCGGCGACCTCAACGAGTATCTGCCGACCGTCACGGCTTCGATGAATTCTTCGGCCACCTGTACCATCTCAATGCCGAGGAGGCGCCGGAGCTGTTCAATTACCCGCAGGACCCGAAGTTCCGCGCGCAGTTCGGCCCTCGGGGCGTGATCCGGAGCAAGGCCACCGACCGGGACGACCCGACGGTGCAGCCGCGCTGGGGCAAGGTCGGCAGGCAGACGATTGAAGATACCGGTCCCCTGACCCGCAAGAGGATGGAGACCATTGACGACGAGACCTCGGCGGCGGCGATCGATTACATGAACCGTCAGGTCAAGGCCGGGAAACCGTTCTTCGTCTGGTACAACAGCACGCGGATGCATGTCCGCACCCATGTGCGTCCGGAGCACCGCAGCCCCAGGGGCGCCACGGCCCTCACCGAGTACGCCGACGGGATGATCGAGCACGATGGCACGGTAGGTTCCCTGCTCAAGACCCTCGACGATCTGGGCATTGCGGGCAACACCATCGTCATCTACACGACGGACAACGGGCCGCACGCCAACACGTGGCCCGATGCCGCGACGACGCCGTTCCGGAGCGAGAAGAACACCAACTGGGAGGGCGGCTTCCGCGTGCCCGCTTTCATCCGCTGGCCGGGCCACATCAAGCCCGGCTCCGTGTCTAACGAGATCGTCAGCGGGCTCGACTGGATGCCGACGCTTGTTGCCGCGGCCGGCGATCCGGACGTGACGCAGAAACTGCTCAAAGGCTACAAGGCGGGCGGCATGAATTACAAGGTCCACCTCGACGGCTACAACGTCCTGCCCTACCTGACCGGCAAGGAACCAAAGAGCCCTCGCCGGGAGTTCCTGTATTTCAGCGACGACGGCGACCTTCTCGCGCTGAGATATGAAAATTACAAATTCACGTTTGCCGAGCAGCGGACGCCCGGCACGATGGCCGTCTGGAACGATCCGTTTGTCCGTTTCCGCATGTCCAAGCTGTTTGATCTGCGCGCAGACCCTTACGAGCGGGCGGATGTCACCTCCAACACCTATTGGGACTGGATGGTTGATCATGCGTTTCTCGTGATCCCGTCCCAGGCCTATATCGTGAATTTCATTAAGACCTTCAAAGAGTTTCCGCCCCGGCAAAAGCCGGCGAGCTTCGGCATCGACCAGGCCTTGGAAAGTCTGCAGAGAGCGGCCGGAGGGCATTAGTTCTTAACTCGAAAAGGGCCGGCTACAAGATGGCGCCCGATCTCTTGAGGCGCGAGGCGTACTACGTTGAGCGACGAAGGACAAGGGCAGCGCCGTAGAAGGTCCCTTTTTCAACGCCTGTTATTTAGACGTATTGAGCGGGATCGAGGGTAGGGTGCGGAGGCATGTTCAGCACCCTCCCTCCCCGGGACGACGTTCAGACCCAGCCCCCGATGCCGGCCGGAATCGGTATTTTCAAAGGAGAACACATGATGAAAAAGGTACGAAGCAGAATCATGGGCTGTCTGCTCGCGATCTGCGTGTCGGCAGCCTTTTCCGCGGCCCTTCACGCCGCCGATCTCCCGACGGGGACCGGGGCCTGCACGCTGCCCTCCTGGAACGACGGGCCGGCAAAGAAATCCATTACGGATTTCATCGCGAAGGTGACAAAGGACGGCGGGCCGGACTTTGTGACGCCGTCCGAACGCATCGCGGTCTTCGACAACGACGGTACGCTCTGGGCCGAGCAACCGATGTACTTCCAGTTCCTCTTCGTGCTGGATCGCATCAGGGAGCTTGCGCCCCGGCATCCGGAATGGAAGACGCAGGAGCCTTTCGCTTCGCTGCTCCGGGGCGACGTGAAAACCGCTCTCGCGGGCGGTGAGCGCGCCCTCGTCCAGCTCATCATGGTGACCCATGCGGGCATGACGTCCGAGGAGTTCGAAAAGACGGTGAGCGACTGGATCGCGACCGCGAAGCATCCGAAAACGGGGCGGCTCTACACCGAGATGGTCTATCAGCCCATGATCGAGCTGCTCTCCTGTTTGCGGGCGAACGGATTCAAGACCTTCATTGTCTCCGGAGGAGGCATCGAGTTCATGCGTCCGTGGTCGGAAAGGGTCTATGGCATCCCGCCCGAACAGGTCGTCGGCTCCAGCATCAAAACGAAGTTCGAGTTGCGCGACGGCAGGCCCGTCCTCGTCCGCCTGCCCGAGGTCAACTTCGTGGATGACGGCCCGGGCAAGCCCGTGGGAATCCAGACGCATATCGGCCGGCGTCCCATCGCGGCCTTCGGCAACTCCGATGGCGATCTTCAAATGCTCCAGTGGACGGCCGCCGGCACCGGAGCGCGCTTCTGCCTCTACGTCCACCACACCGACCCCGTGCGCGAATGGGCCTACGACCGCGGCTCGGCCGTGGGACGACTGGACAAGGGGCTGGACGAAGCCCGGGTGCGCGGATGGGTGGTCGTGGACATGAGAGCCGACTGGAAGCGCGTTTTTGCGTTCGAGAAATACTGACGGCGTCAACGTCCTGAAAAAGCCGGAAACGGTCGTGCACGGAACGGCATCAGTGGATCGTGTGGTACCAGCTGCAGGTCGTGCTGCCCAGATCGCCTACCCGGGGTTTTTACTGGAAATGGTTGCCACGAGAGACCATATAAAGGTGCAGGAAACGGGAGGAGGATGGACAATGAAAAGACAAACACTGATAGCGGGGTTGTGCTCCGTCATGCTTGCCGTCCTTGTCGGCGGGCCCGCCTGGGCCGGGGGGGTCATGCTGTACCAGTTCGGCTCGCCCGACGTGGGGCTCGCGGCGGCAGGATACGCCGCCCGCGCACAGGATGCCTCCACGGTGTTCACGAACCCCGCAGGCATGAGCCGGCTCGAGACGTCCCAGTCGCTTTTCGGCATGCAGGCCCTGTACGGCGATGTGAAATTCAGCCCCAACGGGTCCACGACTGTCAACGGCGACGACGGGGGAAATGCCATCGGGTGGACACCCGGTGGAAGCGCCTTTGTCGTACAGAAGCTCAACCCGGACTGGAGCATCGGCTTTGGCGTCCTTTCCTACTTCGGCCTCAGCGAGAACTACGGGGACACCTGGGTCGGCCGCTACTTCATCCAGAAATCGACCCTGATAGGGCTGACGCTCACGCCGGCCGTGAGCTACCGGGTGAACAACTGGCTCTATCTCGGCGCAGGGCTCAACATGATGTACGGCATGCTCGACGAGCAGACAGCCGTCAACAACGCAGGCGAAGCCCGTCCCGACGGTCAGCTCAAGTACAGCGACCAGAAGTGGGGGTACGGCGGCAACTTCGGCATCCTGGTGGAGCCAAAGCCCGGGACTCGCTTCGGCCTCACCTACCTGACGGAGGTGAAACTCGACTTTGCCTCCGTGCCCGAGTTCAGCGGCCTCGGTCCGGTGCTGCAAGCCTTTCTGATCAGCCAGGGACTCACGACAAACGAAATGGGACTCAGCATGACCGTCCCCCAGATGGTCATGTTCAGCGCCTACCACGAGATCAACAGGCAGTGGTCCGTCATGGGCAACGCGGGCTGGCAGGACTGGTCGAGGTTCGGCAAGGTCGACGTGGGAATCAACTCGAGCACCCCCACGAGCCTGACCGTCGACAGCGATTACAATGACACATGGCACGTGGCCCTGGGGGTGCAGTACCGCCTGGCTGTTGAGTCCCCCTGGGTGTTTTCCGCCGGTATTGCCTACGACAGCTCCGCCGTCGACGACGACAAGCGCACGCTCTCGGTTCCCATGGGGGAGATCTGGGGGTTCGCCGTGGGCGCCCAGTATGCCTTCAATCCGAACCTGACACTGGGGGCGGCCTACCAGTTTGCGTGGCTGGGTGACATGCCCGTCAACCAGGTGCGCGGGACCGGGCCCTTTGCGAACACGGTGTCGGGCGAGTTCGGCAATTCGAGCTTCAGCTTCTTTGCGGTCAACCTGAAGTGGACGTATTGAGATCATAATAAACATAAGGAAAGAGAGATGAAGAGATCTTTTGCAGTGATTGCGGCATTCGTGCTGTTCGTCTCGGTATCCGCAGCCTCGGCCTCGGACATCCAGTTTTCAGGCTTTCTCGGAAACCCGAGCGTCTATCAGCTCCTGAAACCCGGGCCGGAAGGCGGGGCCAAGCTGCGCTGGCAGAAAGAAGGGGCAGGCCCGAAGAAATACAACCGCTTCATGGTGGACAGCGTCATTTTTTACCTGTCAGACAAGGCGGATTACAAGGGCATCGACCCCCAGGAAATGAAAGAACTGGCCGATGAGTTCAACAGGGACATCGTGGCGGCCTTCAAGGACAAGTACCCGATCGTGGCCGATCCCGCCCCGGATGTCGCCCGGATCCGGATCGCGATCACGAACATCAAGCCGAGCAAGCCTGGTGTGAGCGCCGTCACATCCATCATCCCCGTCGGGATCGGGGTCAGCCTGGTCAAGAAGGGAGCGACGGGCGGATGGGCCGGCAGCGGTGAGACCGGGATGGAGGTCATGGTCCTCGACAGTATGACCAATGAGGCCGATTACTTGGCCGTAGACCAGCAGAAGGCGGCATTCGAGTCGAGATTTTCCAAATGGGGCTCCGCCTCCGATGCCTTCAAATTCTGGTCCGAGAAGGCGGTTGAGTATATCGACCGCACGAAAGGCATCAAGAGAGAACCCAAAAAATAGACACGCATTGCAGCGACGGTGAAAGGTTTTTCCGTTGAAAACGGGTTGCGCCCACCAGGGGGTCGAATATGCTTACGGCATCAAAATGGCTTTTTATTCGGGGAGGGCATTGCTGATCTTTGGCGCCTTATGGCCGGGATCCCGATTCGCAATGAGTGGCATGTCGAACGTGTTTTTCAGCTGGCCGTTACCTTGTCCTGTGACCTTGTTCATCCTTGGGTTGGGAATTCTTCTTTTCGGGACAAGCAGCAGCGCGTTTAAAGTAGAGTAGAGATCACCCGCAGGTTATCAGCTGATCAGAGGGAGGAGAAGTTCCTTCACCGGCCACTGAACACTGATCACTGCGCGCTTCTCGCGCTTACCACTCGATGCCTTTTGATTTGAGATACCCCTGCATCTCCCTCATCCCCAACCGCGCCGCTTTTTTCATGTCTTCCAGGGCCTGTCGCGATTCCCCCTGGCTCCACAGAAGGGATGCACGGTTGCAGTACGCTTTCACGTACTGCGGATCGGCATCGACGGCGTTTGTGTAATCCTCGATGGCCTTGATGAATTTGCCTGCCTTCTCGTGCGCAATCCCCCGGTTGTAATGGATCTCGGGCGATTTCGGCGCGTGCTCGATGGCTCTCGTGTAATCGCTGATCGCTCTTCCGTAGTTCTTTATGGCCAAATAGGCGTTGGCCCTGCGAAAACCGGCTATGGCCTCCTCAGGGATGATGCCTCGGCTCTGCTCCATGCGGGCTTCCGTCTCGGGACCGAAGGTCGGCGGGTTGATCTGGATCTCCGAGATGCTCTCCGGCGAGGGATCGCGGGCGGACCAGTCGTTTCCCGTTCCCCGCTTCACACCGGCCGGTTTCGAATTGAGTCCCAGGATTTCAGACAGTCGGTCTTTCATAAATAAGGCACCAAGCTTCAGGCTCCAGGCAACAGATTACGGACTACAGGATCAGAAGCGATCCTCTCCCGTTTGACCTGCAGCCCGATTCCTTTTTCACAGGAACGTCACGTTGAACAGATCCCGGACGACCGCTTCCTCGCGCACCATGCTCTCGCCGTCATAACGGACATCGATGAGCAGACGTTCCTCGAGCCCGAAACTCGAAAGGTCGAGATACGCGAAATCCAGCTTTCCGATCACGAACTCCCCGTCGATATCCAGCTCGAAGGCATAACGCCCCTCGCCGATCGTCCCGGCCGTCACGGCGACATAATCCTTGCGAGGTGCGGGCTTTGAACCGGTCTCGATCCGGGAGGTCTTGATCTTCCTGAGGTTGAGATCTTCCACGGCCTTGTCATCCACCGTGACGGTGACGGTAAACGACGAAACGGTCCGCCCCAGGAGCCCCGTCTCGTGGAAGAAATCGTCCACGCCATACCATGCCGTCCAGGTGGGGCCCACGAGCCGGGCCATGACATCGTCTTCCCAGTACCAGATGTCGCTGACGCTGAGCCCCCGTTCCCTGCAGTACTCCTCGACGCGGTCTTTCGCCTTCGATCGGATCTGCCCGCATACTATTTCACAGTCATCCCCGCGAATATCCACACGCAGGATGTTCCGTGCCCTGAGATCCTCCTCGGCGGGCGGTGTCTCCCTGTCCGTTTCCACAACGGGGCGAGGGGTCACCTCTTCATCCTCATATCGTCCCAGTTTCCGGATCGTCTCGTCGAGATCGTCCGCAGCCCTGCCGGCGAACCCCTTTTCGAACTGGTCGATATTGCCGTCGAGGATATCTTCGACATCCCGGGTCTTCTTCTTTTTCGGCATGGTCCCTCCTTCTATGAGAGGGCTCTGGGAGGGGAACATGGAATGGAATCCCTGCCCGCGGGACGGTCCTCCCCGAAAAGAAAGACCGGTAAAGGCAGACACCCCGAGACTGCCGACCAGGCAAACGTGCGAACGCACTGTCTGGCCAACCAGCCGGATTGACTGAATATTCGTTGTCTTCCCCGATTAGCCTTCCCCTCCGTCGGCTGTATCGGTAATGTCATCTTAGCTCGATCCATTGAATCCGTAAAGAGGAAAGAATGGGTTGAAGTTGCCAATTCAGACGTTTTCCTGTAAAGGATGCCCATCTCTGAACATAGAGGCAGGAGGTCACCCATGGCGATTGTCACGTACCGGACCGAGTCCGTTCTCAAAGGGGGACTTTCTGTCGAAAACCGGGCGGGGAAATTCACGGTGCTGATGGACGAGCCGGAAACGCTCCGGGGGACCGACACGGGCATGAACCCCGTCGAAATGCTTCTGTGCTGCCTGGGGGCATGCCAGTGCATCGTGGCACGCCTGTTTGCCAGGGCAAGGAAGATCGATTTTCAGGATCTCCGGGTCGAACTGGAGGGGGATCTGGATACGGACGGCTTTTTGAGGGGCAAGGACGGCGTGAGGGCGGGGCTTCGGGAAATCCGGTACACATTTCACATCCGAACGGACGCCGATGAAGAAAAGGTTCGCGAATTCGTCGATTTCGTGAAAAGCCGCTGTCCCGTAAACGATTCGCTGCTTGGCCACGTTCCGATCACCCCGAAGGGAATCGTCATCAACCGGTGAGCGGTTCGCGCCCTGCCGGAGGGTCGCGAAAGGCGGCATTCGGGTTCACCACCGGGTCCCAGGCGCATCGGGGGCAGTAATAGGCCGGCCAGACGCACCCGCAGCCCGAGCCGATCAGCTCGAACAGGGCGCAGGTTTCGCAGACACCTGCGCCGCAGCCCAGGCAGGGGGCGAAGACGACTTTCTTCCGGCAAATCCCACAAATCTTGATATCGGCCTCCATGCCGGATTCTCCTCTTTCAACACGGGCACAAGAATTCTCCCCGGTCCGCACGATCATTCCCTGCAGACTGCGCCCTTATGGATCGGCGCGCCAGCCCCACTCTCAGAGCGCCCTGGCCTTCTTCGCCGTACCCGGTTTTTTTCTTGCCTCGTAGATTTTCGTCCAGTCACCGAACGCAATGAGGATCGTGTCTATGGCCCCATCGATCCCCACCTTCTCGGTATTGATCACGAGGTCATAGTACTGCGGGTCCATCGCATCGACCTGGAAATACTTCCGCACAAAGGCGATCCGGTCGGCATCACGCTTTTCGATGTACTTCTGCGCATCGTCACGCGAGAGGTTGCGGATCCGCATCATGCTCTCAATGCGGTACTCGAGGGGCGCAATGATCTTCACGCGGAATGTCGTCTCCGGCGGAAGGATGTAGCCAGCCCCCCGGCCGACGACAATGGCGTTGCCGTGCTTGCCGATGGTCCCCATCACGCGGGTGAGGTGTTTGAGGTAATCGCTCGGCCAGAGATGCCGGGAGACGAACATGGAATTGATCCAGCTCTCCATGGTCGTGACGGCCTTCTCGTCCAGCGTCTCGATGACCTTCGTGCTCATCTTGGAGCTCTCGGCCACTCTCTGGATAATCTGCCCGGCCATGAGGTCCATCTTGGTCTTTTTCGCCAGGATGCGGGCGATCTCGCTTCCGCCGGCGCCGGCCTGCCGGGAAATCGTGATGGTGTATTCGCTCACCGGGGCCTTTTCCCGCTGCCACTTGTCCAGCTGCTCCTGCACGATCCTCGCTTCGACCTCACTGTCCTTGATCTGCACATCCCGCGTGTAGTCGGGACAGTTCACGTTGAAAAGCCCGTCCGTGGCGACCTGGAAGCGTTTCTGGCAGTGTTCGCGCCAGGCGCAGATGGAACATACTTTTCTGTCCAGACTCATTGTTTCTCACCCCCTTCTCTTCGATCGAGGCGTTTTTTTTCAGCCATTTCCTGATGCCTGTTGCCATTAACTTCTTGCGCCTGCCTGTTTCGTCCCGCCCAGGGCCTCGAAACCGCACACGATGTCGAGAAGCTCTTCCGTGATCGTGCTCTGGCGCTGGCGGTGAAACTGGCCGAAAAGCTCCTCGAGCCGCTCCTCGATGTTCTTCTCGGCGCTCTGCATGGCCGCCAGCCGGCTGGCATTCTCGCTCGCCAGCGAATCGGCGAAAGCCCGGTAAAGCGAGACGAACAGATATTCCCGGATGAGGGACCGGAACATCGTCTCCCAGTCCTGTGTGAACATGGGGATGGTCCTCGACTCCCATTTCCGTTTTTCAAGGTTCTGGAGCCACTCCTTATCGACAGGAAGGAGCTTGAGGGTCTTCGGGCGGTAGGTCGCCCCGGAAATGTACTCGTTGTAATAAAGGTACATGTTGTCAATCTGTCGTTTGAAGCGCCAGTCCTCGAGCACCGTGGTGATGTCCTGCACCATGGAGGTGATGCCGGCCGTCGAGCCGGGGGTGCCGAGGATTTCCAGGACCTTCTGCCCTGAATCCTCGAGGATGTCGGCCGCCCGCAGGCCTATGGCAATCACGACGCGGTTCTCTTTCGCGATCCCCAGGGCGTTCATCTCCCCGAGGGCATGGGTGGTGATGAGGTTGTTGAACTGCCCGCAGAGACCCTGGTCGGTTCCGAAAACAATGGCCCCCATCCGTTTTGCCGATGACGAACGCATCGGTGCAAAACTGCCACGGCTGCGCTTGAGTACCACCTGGAGCCCCATCTCGACGGTCCGGTTGTATTCCGACAGGGACTCGACGGCCTTTTGATACTGCCGGATGCTCACGGCAGCCAGGGCCTTCATGGTCTTCACGACGCCGAGGAGATCCTGGGCGCTCTGGATATTGCGCTTCAACGACTCAATCGTTTGCATGGCTCGTCTCTTCCTTCATGGATTCCGTAGCCGTGCCGGCCGTTTCGAGGAGCGCCTTGCGGTCATCCGAGGTCAGTTTGTCCCCCGACTCGATCCGCCCGCAGAGATCGGCATCCTGCGCAACTGTCTTCTCCCGCAGTGCCGCCTCGGCTTCGCCGATCCTGCCGATCGGGATTTGATCCAGTCTCCCCCCGGTGATGGCCAGAAGTGCAGCGATCTGCTCGGCCACCCGGATGGGCTTGTACTGGGGCTGTTTCAAAATTTCACGGACGCGCCAGCCGCGCTCCAGGACCCTTCGCGTTGCTTCGTCGAGGCGCGTCCCGAAGCGGGAGAAGGTCTCCAGTTCCTCGAACTGGGAGTAGGAAATGCGCAGATCGCCCGCGACGGCCCTGTAGGCCGGGAGCTGGGCCTTCCCTCCCACGCGCGACACCGATTTCCCGACATCGACGGGGGGCAGGATGCCTTTCTGAAAGAGCCGCGGCGACAGATAGATCTGCCCGTCCGTGATCGAGATGAGGTTCGTCGGAATATAGGCCGAGATGTCCTGGGCCTCCGTCTCGACGATGGGCAGTGCCGTGAGCGACCCGCCCCCGTGTTCCTTGCGCAGGTGGGTGGAGCGCTCCAGGAGACGGGAGTGAATGTAGAAAATATCCCCCGGGAAGGCTTCCCGTCCCGGCGGGCGCCTCAGCAGCAGGGATATCTCCCGGTAAGCCCGCGCATGGTAGGTGAGGTCGTCGTAGATGACCAGGACGTCGCGCCCCTTGGACATGAAGTACTCGCCCATGGAGGTCGCCGCGTAGGGCGCGATGAACTGCAGACCCGGGGGGTCTTCGCCCACGGCTGCCACGACGATGGTGTACATCATGGCGTTGTGCTGCCGGAGGTCGGCGATGACCTTGGCCACGTCGGATGACTTCTTGCCGATGGCGCAGTAGATGCAGATGACATTCTTGTCCCACTGGTTGATGATGGTGTCCAGGGCAATGGCCGTCTTCCCTGTCTGTCGGTCCCCGACGATGAGTTCCCGCTGCCCCCGGCCGATGGGGATGAGGGCGTCGATGACCTTGATGCCCGTCTGCAGGGGTACCGTCACGGGGTCTCTCGCCATGACGGGGGGCGCCTCGCGCTCGACGGCCAGTCGTTTTGCGGCCCGGACCTCCCCCTGGTTGTCCAGCGGCCTCCCGATCGCATCGACAACGCGTCCGATGAGGGCCTCCCCGACGGGCACATCCAGAACCCGCCCGGTGCGCCTCACTTCGGAGCCCGAGTTGAGGTGCTCGCTCGCTCCCAGGAGGATGACGCCGATCTCTTCGGGGTCGATGTTGAATACGAGTCCCTGAACGTTCTTGGGAAAGAGGACGATCTCCTCCGAGCGGATATTGGGCAGTCCGCTGACCCGCACGATGCCGTAACCGACATAGTTGACGAGACCTACCTCCCGCTGCGTGAGCTCGGGATGCTGGTCCGCGAGGACCGCGTCCATCGTTTTGAACGTGTCGTCGAGAAAATCCTTCAGTTCTTCCTTTTCTCCTGGCATGGTCATGTCAGTCCCCCTCGTGATGGGTGCCTATCTTTTTTCCTGCGCCTCTTCGTACAGGGCGTGGTAGAACTTCTCCTCCAGGGAATCCAGGTAATCCTTGATGCTCCAGGCGATCTTGTGGCCGTCCGTCTTGAGCTCGTAGCCCGTCATGACATTGTCCGATTTTTCGAAGACGACCTGGATGTCGCCGTTGATGTAGCGGCGGATGACGTCGTCCAGTTTCTTCTGCTCTCCTGCGGGAATGTCGAAGGCGCTCTGGACGGTGATCGTCCCGCCTTCCGACAGGGAGTCCCTGAACTTTCCTCGCTCCTCCTCATCCATCGTCTGGATACGTTCCATGAGGATCTCCACGATCCGTTGTTCGAGCTCCACGTCGGCCAGATCCTTGAGCACCCGGCGTGTGATGGAGTAGATCTGCGTCCCGGCAAGCCGCCGGAGTTCCGCGAGGAAGGCGTCACGCTCCGATTTCAGCGTCTCGACCCACCGGGCATGGAGCAGGTCGACCTCCTCCCGGGCCTTGTCCATCAGCTCCTTGCGGTGGGCCTCGGCGTCGTCACGTGCCCGGTTCATCGCCGCCTCGTACTGAGCGTCCAGGTCCCGGAGCCTCTTCTCGAACTGCTCCGCCGATTCTTTTGCCGCCTCACGGGCCTTTTCGGCATCTGCGAAGGTGGCGGTGATCTTCGCTTCCCGCGAATCCATGGCCCCGATGATCCTCCCGTAGAGGAACCTCTTCAGCAGGAAGAGCAGCAACAGGAGGTTGACGATCTGGCAGAAAAATACAAACCAGTCGATGTGCATGGATCACCCTCCGGCTTTTTTGACCACGTAGGCCCAGAACGGGTTGGCGAAAACCAGGATCATCGAAATCACGAAGCAGTAGATGGCGATGGACTCGATCATCGCCAGACCCACGAAAAGGGTCCGGGTCAGCGAGTTCCGTTCGTCAGGCTGCTGCGCGATCGAGTTCAGCGCGCCCTGTACGGCCCGTCCCTGTCCGAGACCGGGTCCGATCGCTCCGATCCCCATGCAAATGCCTGCCGTAATGATCGACGCCATTGCAACGATGCTCACGCTGTCCATACCGCTCCTCCTCACTTTCTTTTAGATTTTAACGGGTTCCGTTTC
>Ga0105097_10000143_pt1 | contig 28716 bp, 19 predicted proteins | sample PPLLak12cMay2015_FD_87035 | JGI IMG/M metagenome (GOLD analysis project Ga0105097, IMG submission 87035) | Freshwater sediment microbial communities from Prairie Pothole Lake near Jamestown, North Dakota, USA - PPLs Lake P7 Core (1) Depth... | ecosystem: Environmental > Aquatic > Freshwater >...
GTACCCATATAAAAAGCACGCCAGGACAGGCCGCTTGTAAGATATGTGATTTCCACAGGCACCTGCCCTTTGATGCCGCTTTTGATGTCCCAGAGGCCGAGGTTCTGAACACGGGGCGGATAGGAGAGTTCTGCAATATCAATCTTATCAGCATTGGCCTTTGGAAACATTTCGAGACTTGTCGGGTCTATGAGGGTATTGGCCCAGGAGAACTGCAGATTGTTCTGGCCTTCATTTAAGGTAAGAGACCTGCTTTCGCGGACAAGGGTCATATCAGCAGAGTTATATATTGTAAGCTGCACTGTGTCTCTTGAAGGAAGAGTGACAAGGTCAACTTTTCCCATCGAGACAGAAGCCCCAGCAGCGATTAACATTATTATGATTAACTTTTTCATTTTTGTCGCTCCTTTCTTTTCAGGTTTCGGCTTATTGTCTCGATATATCCGTAACGTTAATATTTAACTGCGGCGCGATGTTTTTGCGAATATAGTGCATTTTCAATTCTTTTACTGCGGGGCCGTCTTTATCCCTTGCGGGAAGCTGTATCTCGAATTCAAGAGTTCCGGCATCCTTTTTTTCATACTTCATATTGCATTCCTGCATTTCCCATTGTCCGGGTATGCGCTGAATCATCGTGAGGACGGCGGGGCTGTCCTTGAAGTTTTCGATTTTCGCGGTGATTTCCTCGTCGCTGTCGTAAAGGACAATACCTCCCGAATCGTTCTTTCTGATATTTATATTCTGTTCCTTCATTTTCTTTTGAGTCACGACGATGTCGCGGCTGTCGCCGATATACAGCTCGGTTTTTTCGCCGACCGGGACCATTGCGGTGACATCCTCGCCGAGAAAGATGGTGCTTTCGTGACCATCATCCTGAAAGATGCGTGCCTTGCCGCCCCAGAGGGCGAATTTGCCAAGCCCGCTTTTATTGTCGTTGAGTATGCGGTAGCTGACGGGGATTCCGACGTTCTGGTTTTCGAGCTGCTTTGGGTCCCAGGGGAGCTTGCCGGCATCGAAGGTCCAGACCTTCGTGATGGGAACCTGCGGTGCGCCGAAAAACAGAAGCTGTTTTGTCTCTTCGTGTTTGATACCGCGGTCGAAGGCCTCGCCGTAATCGAGGAGTACCTTTGCCTCATCGAAATCCTCGCCGGAGAAATTCCGCAGGACGATGAAGCTTTTCAAATCAACTTTTGTTTCCGGCTTGTCGGCGATGGCCTTGTAGGTGATGAGCCGGTCGATGTTGCTGAGAAGGTAGCTTATGCGGACCTTTTCGGCATAGTCCCTGTCGCAGCTTATTTCCCAGACGAGCGCAGCTTCGTTCGGCGGGTAGCTGACATTAAGCAGCTTGACCTTGTCGGGGTGATCGAGGACCGCGAGGCGAATGGAATCCGAATCAATGCTGACTGCTTTCCAGGAAAAATCCACCTTGTTAAGACCCTTCTGGAGAGTGAGCACACGCTCCTCCTCGATCAGTGTGGCTGAAGGATTATCCAGCCGGATGACTGTGGCTGCACGCTCGGGAAGAGCAACAAGCTTTATCCTCGCCTGTGCCAGGCCGGTCAACATCAACATTGCTAACGCCGTTACTAAAATAATTTTTTTGCTGTTCATAATCAGTACTCCTTTCAGTAGAAAATATTTTTAGATTTAAACTGTTTTATTATTTCAGATTATTCCTTCCAGTCTTCGCGTCTTGTGCCGTGATAAGTCCGCAGCGTGTATTCGATTTTCTTTTTTGTCTGAGGGGCAAGCTCGAAACTGAATTTGACCGTGTCCTTGTCATACTTTTCATAGTCTTCTTTCGTTTGGATGTCCCAGTAAGTTGTCGGGAAGTTGCGGTTTATCTCAATCTTTACGGGTATATCGCGGGTGTTGCGAACTTCGATGGTGTATGTGCGGACCTCATCCCAGCCGGAGACGTTGCCATCCTTGTCGAATTTGTAACTTTCTGTCTTAAAATCGAGCAGCTTTCTTTCCACTACAACATCCCTGACGCCGCCGAGGTTTAATTCGACTTCTTCTCCGACTGGTATATATTTGAATTCTGATTGACCTGTATAAGAGAGGTGCTGGGCGCTGTCGGCGTTTCTGTAAACTTTCAAGAGGCCGCCGGGAATCGGGGTGTCGCCCAATTTGTGCTCGGTATCGTTTTTGAAACTTAGGAACCTTACAACAGATTCGCCGTATCGCTCTTCCTCGTATTTATACAAATTTATAACAGGTACATTATCTGCGGTGAAACTCGATAATCTCTTTGACCAGCCGGTAGGAATGGTCTCTGTGCCCTCAATTGTATAAAGGAAGTATTCGCTGAGGCCTTCCTTTTTTATTTCTTTGATGCGGGAAGCAAATTGTCTGTCGTAGAACGCATCGACCTTTCTCACCTCATCTTTTGCTTCGAGGCTAACAGAAAGACCGAGTGTTGGAAGCATTGTCTCGACAGGTCCGGGTCTGTCGTAGGGCCACTGGCGTCTTGCAAGCTCGGCAATCTGATCGAGTATATGGACCTTGCCGACGATAAGTCGGGTCTGGGCATTTTCGTAATCCTCGCCGCTGTTATTGGTAACGACGACGTAGCCTTCAAGCTTCATAGTCTTTTCATCATTTGTAAGTGTCCCCATATAGAAGGCACGCCAGGACAGGCCGCTTGTAAGGTATGTGATTTCCACAGGCACCTGTCCTTTGATGCTGCTTTTGATGTCCCAGAGGCCAAGGTTCTGAACACGGGGAGGAAAGGAGAGGTCTGCGATGTCAATCTTATCTGCGTTGGCCTTCGGGAACATCTCGAGGCTTGTGGGGTCTATGAGGGTATTGGCCCAGGAGAACTGAAGGTTATTTTGGCCTTCGTTTAAGGTAAGAGACCTGCTCTCACGGACGAGTGTCATATCAGCAGAGTTATATATCGTAAGCTGCACAGTGTCCCTTGACGGCAGTGTGACTAAATCGACTTTCGCCTGTGCTGTCGATGTTATTGCGATTAGTAAACAAAAAATCAATCGTTTCATTTTTTCTTTCCTTTTATTTTTCTGTTTGGGCTGGATTGAGGACCTTTCCCATAAATAAAATGCTGCCCGAAGAATTATCTTTTATAAGGAAAATGAAGGGATGGTCGGCCCTGAAAACGGGCTTCTCGAGCACGGCTGTCAATGTTATCACAACAGCAGTTGCAGCTGCGGCTTCTGTGCCTTCCTCGTTGACATCTACAAATGCCTTGTGAAGAATAGCTGAGATAAATAAATCTTTTCTTCCATCCATTCCTGAAAAATCTGCGGAGCCTCCAAAGGCATCGGTCATTCCCATCTGCTGGAGTATTTCCGCAAGGCTGAATTCACTTGTGAACTTGAACTTAGGAAGGTAAATTTCGATTTCCATCTCGTGCAGATTAGCAAGCCATTTATCGAGGTTTTCAATTGTCAGGTCTTTTTCGAGCTTTTCTATCCCGTCGATTTTTTCAGGCAGAAGAACAATCATACTTAAGGCATCGCCTTTATAGCCAAGCTGGAGAACCTGCAAACCATCCTGTTTGGCGTGTTTGAATTCTTTTTTCATATACATCATCGGCACGGTTACTTTTTTTTCTGACGTGATATGGAAGGGAGAATCTTTCGTGTCTTTTTTGTCGAACTCGAACTGCCATTTGCCCTTAAAGTAAATCGCATTGGTAAGGACGAGTCTTGTCATCGCATCGAGGACGCCGGGCTTAATGAGGTCTTTGATTTTTTCCTTTGTCTTGTCTTCGACCCACTTATTTATGGTTTTTCGGGAACCTTCGGTATCTTTGGCGAAATCAAGCTCACTGAGGCCTGCGGAATAATTTTTATTTACGAGGCTTATAAATGAATCGAGGAATTTAAATCCTTTCTGTCCCCAGAGGGCATTGGCGACTGTTAATTCAAAGACTCCCTTTTTGCCCTGCTCGTTGAGGGCTTTTTCAAGAGAACCGAAGGCAGGATGCAGTTTTTCCTGAGGAAGATTAAAATGCAGCACATCTGCCATCTGTTTTTCGGTATCACCGCGAGCACCCGCATACGTCATAGCAATCGCTGTTGAAATTGAATATGGGGAGAAAAACAGGTTTTCATCTTTCTTTCCGGCAGCAAGCTTAGAATAAAGCTCAAATGCAAATCGGCTGTTGCCGGAGACTACTGAATTGGCATCAGCGGGAGTATCCTGTTTTTTCTCGGCTGCCCTTGTAGATAATAAAATCCCACCTGAAATCCAGATGATGGTTACTAAAACAATCAATACCCAAAAGACCTTCGCATTAAAAATATTTCTTTTCATAATATTCTCCTTTCACTTGTTTATTTCCTCCTGCCTGGTTCCGTGATAAAGAGTAACGGTATAATTAAAAATCTTTTTAGTCCGCGGCTGGATTGCTGCTGTGAATCTGGCGTGCCAGAGGTCGTATTTCTCAAAAGAAATATCCTTTGCGTCGAGTGTCAGAGACCAGTTTGCAGGCACCAACCGGCGTGTGATTTCGATATCGACGGGCAGGAGCCTTGTGTTTGTGATTTTCATCTGCCAGGTTTGAATCTCATCCCAGCCGCAAATATTTTTGTTCTTATCGAACCTGTGGTTTTCGGTCTTAAAGTCCATCAATGTCGGCTCGATTGTCACAAGCGGGTCTGAACCGAGGTTAAGCTCGACCTCCTCATTGACAGGGATATACTTTGCATCCGAGCTGCCGACGTAGGAGAGGTGTCCATCGGCATCTGCTGTGCCGTAAATTCTTATATTGCCGTTGGGAAGGGGGGTTTGGCCGAGATTGTGCTTATCATCGTTGGCGAAGGAGAGGAATCTTACGGTTTGTTTTCCCCACCGCTCTTCATCGTATTTATAAAGGCCGGTGACATTGATATCGTTTATGTCAAAGGACTGGAGCCTTTTTCCCCACTTATCTGGAATTGTCTCTGTGCCTTCAATGGTATAGAGAAAATATTCACTCAATCCTTCCTTGATAATCTCTTTCGGCTTCAGTTGACCAAGTCCAAAACCTCCTCCTCCATCACCACCGCGACCTCCTGATATGTCACCCAAAACTGCGAGTTGATTGTCATCAAGAACAACTGGTTTGTTTGTTTCTTCCCAACCAAGATAACCACCGACATCGCCTCTGCGGACATACGGGATCGGTGTACCATAGGGCCACTGGCGGCTGGCAAGCTGGGCAATCTGGTCGAGGAGATGGACATTGCCGACAATGAGGCGGGTCTGGGCGTTTTCGTAATCCTCACCGCTGCCGTTTTCCACCCGGACGTAGCAGGCAAGGTTCATTTTCTTTTCATCGAGCGATAGAGTGCCTTCGTAAAACGCACGCCAGGAAAGGCCGCTTGTAAAGTATGTTACCTCGAAGGGGACCTGTCCTTCGACTTGTGATTTAAGGAGCCATCTTCCAACCTGGCGCAGGAGCGGAGGGAAAACGAGCTGGGTATTTTCAACCTTGTCGGTCTGCTCGAGCGGCTCGAGATAGAGGCTCGTCGGGTCGATGAGGGTTTCGGCCCACATAAACTGAAGCCAGTTCCAGCCCTTTTTGAGCGTGATATTTCGCCTCTCGCGAACGAGGGTCAAGTCAGCAGAATTGTAAATCGTAATCTGGACTTTTTCTCTTGTCGGAAGGGTCACAAGCTCTATTGCACTTGCAGGAGCAAACGGGGGCTTTTCAGATACTTCTCTATCTTCCTGACGTGCTGCGGCAGCATAGCTTAAAACTGCCCTTGAACCGGACGTTGAATCCATTTCAGGCTTTTCGAGTCCAATCTTTGCTTTCCCCGCAGTTTTATCCGTGGTATATCTATCGGCGGCAACTGTGATATCTTCATCAGCCTTTGTTAGCCGCCTGTTGTCGGCAACCTCTCCGCCAATAGAACCTCTCTTTTCCCATGCATATTCTTTTTCTTCTGAAACGCCTAACGAAACAGGTTTGTCTTTCCCGTTTGCATATGGCGATGTCGTTTCAGTCGGGGCCGGCGGCATTTTGTCTAATTGAGAAATAATTCCGAAGGCAGCAACGATTAAAACAGCAGCGGCGGCTGAGAACCACCAGCGGTAGGCGTACCATTTTCGGGGTGCGAAGATAACAGTTTCGGCTGCGGTTTTTTGTTTGATGGTTTTTGAAACAAGCTCTTCGCTAACCTTTATTTCATCACGCAATAAATCGAGGGAGGAAAATTTCTGTGCGAGGCGATCGCTTTGTTTTTGGCAGTCTATGCAGGTCTTCAGGTGCTCGGTAATCTGTGCCATCTGTTCATCGCTTAAGAGCTTGAACTGGTATTCGATAATCTGTCTTTCGGTAAGATGTTTTTTCATTTTAATTCCCCTGCTGTTTCTGGCAGTTTTCTTGCGAGCATTTTCAGGGCGGCATACATCTGTCTTTTGACCGTTCCCTCAGAGCAGCCCATAATCTGGGCAACCTGCGAATAGCTAAGCTGCTGATAATACGCAAGCACCAGCGTCGTACGCTGCTTGGGAGGCAACAAACTTATAAGCTTTCGAACCATATCTTTGATTTCTGCCCTGACGGCCTCTTTGTGGGGGTCATGTGCTTTTTCCTCGATGAGGGCGGTCCCCATTTCGTGTTCTTCATAACTATTAACATCATCCATTTTTTCGTTCAGCGAGAAGGCCGGTTTTCTTTTGCTGTATCTGAAACCATCCATTGCGACATTTGTTGCGATTCTAAAGACCCAGGACTTAAAATTGCCGCTGCTGAAGGTGTTGGCCTTTTCGAAGACCCGCCTGAAGGTTTCCTGAAAGTAATCCTCGGCCTTTTCCCTGCAGCCGGTCATTTTCGTCAAATATCCTAAAACACCATCTCCGTAGAGGCGCACAATTCTCTCATACGCCGCCTGGTCGCCCGTTTTGAGGGCATCGAGCAAACTGTCCTCTAAAAGTTCCATTCAGCAGTCGGTTTCCTGTTCTATTTAGACGTTTATAGTACCCTTGCGGTTGACTCAAATCTATGTAAAATTTTCGTAAAAATGGTGCCTTTTTCTGCGGCTGGAAGCATTCGGTCATATTCGGAAGGCCAAATTGTCAAATTCATTAAAATCCACTCAAAAACAAGGGGACTACGATGATTTTGTCGAAATTATAGGTCTTTTTGCTTGACAACTTGATTGTATTATGGTAATTTAACTTAGTTTTACTGAAACCGGCATTTCTTTAAGAGCCGGAGAAGAGATGAGAGGGTGAACAACGAAATTTATCCCGCTGCAAACCCTCAGAGAAAACATATATTCATCAGGTCTTGAATTTTGACCTGGAAAGAGGATTTTGAAGGAGAAGGGCGATGAAAATACTCACACTCTTTATCACTGTTATTGCATTTCTTTGTTTATCGATGCCTGTTTATGGTGATGTTACGTATGGACTTGTTTCTCACTGGGCGCTGGATGAAGGGCAGGGAAATACAGCTTATGATTCGGCGGGCACTAACAACGGCACACTTACAGGAAACGCGGCCTGGGTTGAAGGCAGGGTAGGCGACCATGCTCTTTATTTTCATGACCAAAGATATGACTATGTGCAGGGTAATAATTCTCCGTTTGATTTTGCAAATACCACTTTTACCGCCTGCGGCTGGCTCAAGACAACCTCTAATCTCTACATATTTTCTGAAGGATCATATTTGCATGGCGGTTGGAGCTTATTTAGTAACGGTGGAGGTAAAGCACGTTTTCAATTGAAGGAAGGAAGCCCAAATGCTTATGATGCCTACGATGCTTGGAGCACAAGCCAAGCTTATGATGACGGGAATTGGCATCATATTGCTGCAGTTGTCACAACAAGTACCACTAACGCTAACGGTAATAAGGCAACCGTGTATGTAGATGGTTTGCCTATTACGATAACAGAATTGAACGCTTACCCTTATTCGCCTTCTACAGAAAAATGGTGTATGGCTAGTTTATGGGCAATATCAGGTCAATCACCTGCTAATTATCAAGGTTATGTTGATGATATTCGAATTTATAATCGGGCATTAAGCAGCGAAGAGATATATGCGTTATATACCATTCCGGAACCAGCAACGATTTTTCTTATTTTTTCAGGCGGTGTGTGGATTCTAAGTCGGAGGAGGAACAGTAATAAATAATGTTTCAGTGCTCCAATCCATCAAAATTTATGCATAAATTTTCCTTCAACGGACCATGCAGATTTGTTCGATACTGATAACTTTACATAAGTGGATTTAACCTCGTGATAGACTTTAAAACATGTAAAGTTTTTTTAAACGTGTAAAGTTATCTATATGAAAGTGTTTACCTCCGCGAAAAAAACTGCTAATATTCCCGGCGAAACATGAAAGACTGGAAATTTGCCTTTAGAAAAGTATGAAATTTGATTATGACAAGATGTATGAATCTGAAGACCAAAGTCATATCGACTGGGTTAAAAAGATGGCGGTTTGGAAAGCCTGCCAGCTGTGCAGCCTGATTGATAATGAACCGACCAATTCCATAATCGAAATAGGCAGCGGCAGAGGCGATGTCCTGAACGCCTGCCTGCCTTTCAAAGTCAAAATCGCCGCCGATATTTCGTCTGAGGCACTCGAGCAGCAGCGGCGTGAATACGGCAATGAAAACCTTGTTGTGCTTGATGCGGATAAGGAGCTACCCTTCGCAGACAAAGAAGCTGACTTTGTATTGCTCTGTGACATACTTGAACATGTCGATAATCCTGTCAAGCTGCTTCGAGAATCTGCCCGGGTCGGGAAAAATGTGATGCTGAAAATACCTGTTGAAAACGCATTACTTGTAAAGCTGATGCACAGTATTCGCGGCATCAAATACGGCGCTTCACACCCGAGCGGACATTTACACTGCTGGAAATTGAAAGATGTTTATAAGATGATTGAAGAAGCGGGACTGAAAATAACTAAAAGTAAATTTATCGGCACAGTTAATGAAACTTCTGAAAAAGGAAATTTTGTTAAAAAGATTTTTCTTGCTGTTATCGGGGCAATAGACCGCCTGATGCCAAACCACCTGTTGAGTCGATTTCTTATCGGCGGTTCTTTTTTTGCCATTGTGAGGGAAAAATCCAAAACAGACTAAAAAGTCTGAATTCAGGTTGATTTTATATTCTTAACCTTCTCAATTCGGTAAATAAACGAAGCAGCAAGAAAAGTGCAGTTAGTTCTGAACATAAAGTACCGTCCTTTTTTTATCCCATGAGGAGAATAGGGGAGAATTGTATAGGTGCCGATTCTTTTTTTGATTTCAAAACCTGTAAAATCCGCCAGGGCTGTGAGGTCCTGAAAGGTAAAAGAATGAATATGGCCTTCTTTTGCTGGAAGCCTTCTGATATTCGCATAAATTAAAATCCAGTTGTATGGATTAGGAACCGACAAAATAAGACAGCCGCTTTTGTTAAGCGTCCTGTTAATCTCATTGAGTAAAAAAGTAGGATTTTCGACATGCTCAAGAAGCTCCATGCAAAAAACATAATCGAACTGACCTTCTTCAAAGGGAAGCCCCTTCATAACATCGCATACCTGAAAATTTCCTTTTTTGCTCTTTAAGTTTTGTATGACACTTTCAGATATATCAACTCCGTAATACTGAAAGTTTATCTTCCTTTCGGTTAAAATATCAGATAAATACGCATGCTTGCATCCAATATCGAGAATTTTGTCACCGTCCCTGATTGTAACAAGCTCCAGCGCCCTCAGATAACGGAACTGGCCCTGTTTGTCTAAAGTTCCGTAAAGCTCGGCCCTTTTCTCGTAAAATTCCTTTTTATCCATCATGCGATGCATCCATTATTTACTTTTTACCTTTGAGCGGGCAATTCTTATCTGTTCCTCGAATAATCCAAGCATTTTATCAACATTATCCTCCCAGCGATAGTTCTGAAGCACAAATTTTCTTGCCTCAATCGACATTTTCCTTCTAAGCTCCGTATCTTTCGCCAGCAGGATTATTTTTTCTGCTATTGCCTGGGCATCCCTTGGAGGGACTAAAAATCCTGTTTTGCCGTCAATGCAAACTTCAGGCACACCGCCGACATTTGTCGCTGCCACCGGCACGCCGCAGGCCTCTGCCTCAAGAATTACTACACCGAAGGATTCATTAACGACAGTGGGATTAACAAACACATCAAAAGTCCGCATAGTTTCCGGCAGCTTTTCATTCGGGATAAAACCTGTAAATTCCACCTTATCAGAAATACCGAGCCTGGAAGCCTGCTTCTCAAGCTTGCCCCTCATATTTCCCCTGCCGACCAGTATGAGTTTTGCATTCGGAATTTGACTGCAAATTATCGGCATTGCATCCATAAGAAAATCCGGCCCATACATAGGCAAAAGAGTCTTTACGAATCCGATCCTGAATTCACCGGAATATTCTGAACGCCTCGTCTCATCCGGAGGACTGAACAAATCACAGTTTATTCCAAACGGGACCTGTACAATAGGAGCGGCTGGTTTAACAACTTTAAGAGTTTCATCCACCATATATTTACTTGTGGAACAAACCAGGTCAGCTCTTTTTAATGCATAAAACGGTGGCAAACGCCACATCAGAGGCAAGTGCGTTCCGCCTGAAGCTACAACTCCCGTTCCCCAGAGTGAAATAACCAATGGATGATATCCGGCAAAAGCCGCTATTACACCATGAGTCGTAACATAATGGGCATTAACTATATCGGGATTCAACTTCCTAATTAAACGGCGTGCTGATGCAAGAAAATAAAGATATGACAAAAACTTCCAGAACACAGAACTGGAATTAACAGGGCCAAGCCTGACAGTATGAACATTTACTCCGAAAATATCGGCTTTTCTTATGCTTAAAAGGTGCACTTCGTGTCCTCTTTCGGCAAATGCCTTCGCCCACCGCTGCGCATGCACCGATTCCGCATTTGACAGCATACATATCTTCATATGATAATTTTTTCTCTTTCAGCCTTAAAGAAACAACGAATTTTTACAATTAATAACCAGCATTACAATATATAAGATGCGAGAATAAGTTAATTTATTTCAAAAATCAACTGTCAAGGGCAACAGAAGCTGGCAAAATCAGCAATTGTCTTTATAATGATAAGAATCTATAAAGAACCAGTACTTTTTAAGCAGAGATGAAACATGATGCTTGCGGTAAATAAAAATTTTTCAAAACGTTCTGTTCGGATAATATAAATGGCCCGGTGGCTAAAAAATCTTCTCGGTATCGCAATACTTGCGTTTCTTTTCTTGTATCTTGCCAGACACTGGGAGAGCCTGCAAAACCTTGTCAATCTGAAATTGTCCACGATTATTTATTTATACATTGTCTCAACTGTCGGAGGCTTTTGCAGTTCCTATACTATCCAGCGAATTCTGAGAACCTTTAAAATACAATGCGGTTTCTGGGAAATGTTCCACCTGAATAATGCGACGACGCTGCTGAATTATCTGCCTGCAAAGTTCGGGACTTTTTACCGCGCTAATTATCTGAAACGTCACTACGGTCTTATCTACGCACATTTCGGGGTGCTTTTTTTGTACCTGATAATCCTGATGACGATAGCGGCTTCGATAATCGGGCTGTCGGTGATTGTCACGATATACGGACTATCGAAATTTGAGACTGTTATACTGGCAATTGTTTTTCTCGTGACAGGTTTTTTTTCCGTCGTTATCGCCTTTATCCCGTTTCCGGCAATAAAAGGGACAGGGAAAATAGTATCAATCCTTCGCAGCTTTACTGCAGGACGTGAGCAGATGACGAAAAATAAATTCGAGCTGCTTATTAACACTTTGCTGACAGCGGCCTCCTTTGTCCTGTCATCGATCCGGCTAGGCATCATTTACCACAGCATAGGCCAGAATGTTCATCCGGCGGGCTATCTTGTGCTGGGTGCGGTCGGTTATGTGTCGATGTTTCTTGCAATTACACCCGGCTCTCTGGGTCTGCGGGAGCTTGCCCTAACGGCCGGTGCAGTTGCCCTCGGCATTGACCCGACCGTCGGCGCCCTTGCGGCAATCATAGACAGAGCAATTGCGATTGCCTGGTCTTTTTCGATTGGTGTCGCATCAACGCTTTATCTTTGGCATAAGGCACCGGAAGATTTCAAAAAGGACAAAGAACAAATTTCAGCACTTTAAATGCAGTTTTCCAAGCCAAAAGAGAATCTGAAAACATTCAACATATCGTAAAAATGATTACCTTTTTTTTAATTGCTGCAGCAGTTTACATCAAAATGATGGAAGCTGAGGGTTGGATTGGGGGATAACGGCGATGCCTTCGATTTCGATGAGCCAGCCGGGACGGCAAACAGGAGCTACGACAATGCCGATCGGGATTTTGGGGAAATGCTGACGGAGGTGCTGAGCTGCAAGAGGATAATCAGCAGGGTCTCTGACATAAACGAGAAATGAGCACATATCATTAAGGGAAGCGCCGGTTTCTTTGAGAAGGGCCTCCATGTTTTCGATAGTGCGGTCGAGCTGTTTAGAGAGCTGGCCTGGATAGAGTATTTTTCCCTTGTGGTCGATGCTGGCAGTGCCTGAAATAAAAATGTGGCTTCGGTCGCGGTAGGCAACAGCGGTCCCGCGTTCGAAAGTTACGCCGTAAATATACGTAGGGCTTAAATGGTCGAGTGCCCTCAAGAATTTAATCTGTTCGGGCCTGATTCCCTCGACGGCATAGGCATCCAATACAACTTTTGCAGCAGGATTTGTGAAAGTCCCTTCGACGCCTGTGCTGGCAATGAAGTGGGTTTCGGCTGTGAGCCTGCGCTCCGCGAAGAAATCCCTGCGGGCCTGTGCCATAGCGTGGTAATTTGCATCGATATCGCGGACGAAAAGCCAGGTGCGGATGACATTGTCAGCGAGGGTCATAGCGCGTGTTTTCAAAAAGGCCTGGTATTTTTCGAAGATAGAGCGAGTCTGTTTGTAAGCGGCATCTGAATCGATGCAGGTAATGCCGGCGGTCCAGTGATGAGTAAGCTCGCCGCGCTTGAATGTCAGAGTGGTTCCCTCTTTTAGTTTTCCCGCCGGACTTTTCGGGTCGCTGATATGATAAGCCCAGAGAAGGACTTTTGCGGGCAAGCCAGGGCTTTGACAAATCCAGGAAACAGCACACTGGCCGTTAGGATTATGAGGATTGGAAAGTGCATTTGCCTCCAGGATGGATGACTGGTTGACAAGGTCGCTGCAGAAAAAACGCCTTAAGACAGCGGTTTGAACATCCTGACCGATGGAATTAAGCGCGTCCCGGTATGCGCGGAAAACGGAATCGAGCTGTTTATCGAAAGAGTCATATTCTTTCGGGCGAACAATAACGTGAAATTCTTCCGCTGCATCCTGCACTTTGAAATGCGAGATGCTGACCGATGCCGGAAGCTTACTATTATCAAAGGAGTAAAAGTCCATCAATACACTCCGTTAAAAAAAACATAAATATCACAAAGTTCAAAAAAATCAACGCAAATTCAAGGTTTAACAATTTCGCAGGAAATAGCCGGCAAAACACCGAGAGAAATACGCTGGTTCTGCTGACGTGCAGGATTGCCCTGAGGATTTCTCGGCGCCGCGGCTGAAACTTCGATAATTAAATTATCTGTGAAACCATCCTTTGCAATTTTTTCATCTGCCTTGAGCGAAAAGGTCAATTCACGGGCGAAAAAATTCACATCTTCGATTGCCAGGCCGGGCGGCGGGTCGCTCAGATGCAGCCTGATATCGGGCGGAGGCGGATTGCCGGGCAATCTTACGCGGACAGAAACCGAGCCGCCTTTGGGAACTTCGACTTTATCAGAATCGATAAGCTCGAACGGAGGCATTCGCCGCCTGCCGCTTATACAGGCGACAACAAGCTCTTTGGAGGGGACGAGGTGCTGATAAGCGAAGGCCTGCATCATATCTTCCGCAGGAGTCACAGGGCGGGCGATGGTCTTATTGTTTATTTGGGCGCGGCCTTCCAAATTCAGGACGACTGGCTTGTCGAATGGGCGCAGAGGCGCGGTCAAGGTCACACGGGTACGGCTGCTGCCGGCGTGAATTTTCGAGCCGCTGAGTCTGAAACCATCCGGGGCATCTTTTAATACAACATCGATTTGGCCATCGAAACTGTCTTTCCGAATAACCTGAATATTCAAAGGAACAATTCCGCCCGGGGGCATATTGATGCTCGACGGGGTAACGAACAGTGAAAAGTCCGGCTGGGGAGGACTGATTCTCAGGCGGTAAGCATACGAATCGCCTGACTGGTTTTGCGAATCAGCAAGATGAACGAAGTAATTTCCATCCTCCGGCAAACGGAAACTTATGTATGAATCGGCGCTGTGGGTGAGCAGGCCGATATTTTTTTCCTCTTTGTTATCATCATTGAAGTCCAGAATTTTTCCAGATTCATCGGTCAGCTTCAAAATCGAATCGAGAGGAGAATAAAGCCTGCGGGCTGTTACTTCGGCAACGACCGTGCCGCCTGATTTGCCTTCGAACCTGAAGACATCGGTATCTGAGGATTTTGCAATTTTGCCGTTGATTATAACCGGCAAGGTAACCTTCTGAGCATCTTCTATTGAGTTGTTGCTTTCAACCTCATTGCATTCAGGCAGCGTATCGACCGCATAAAGAACAGGATTTGACAGCCACCAGTTTTGCTGAAGGACGGTCTGGCGGATTTCATCGCTGCCTTCCTGTGTATCGAGCGGCAATTGCCTTTTAACAAGATTGCGGCCGCCGATGGAGGCAACGGTTTGAGAATCGAGCTGGCCGCCGAGTGGAAAAACCTGGGTTATGAAAGGCTTCTCTGCAATGCTTGTGCGATAGACGAAATCCTCTCTTCCTCGATAGATAGAGTCGCGGATGCGAAGCTCGTAGATGTCATCTTTTGTGATTCTGCAGAAGAGAACAGGGTCGGGGTCGAAGCGGTAATCGTCGGCATAAGCAATTTCACTGCCTTTGGAATCATAAAGGGCAACGACGGGCTGAAACCAGCCGGGCACGGCATCTGCAATATAAGGTATTAACCGCCGCGCCTGTGTTTCAACGACAAGATTTTGTCCGCGGCTTGCGTTGAAGCGGAAGCGGTCTGTCTCGCCGGGCATAATCTGGCCATTAACAAGGAAGGGAAGTTTGAACTCTGGTATAAACGGCTTGCCTGGGTCCTGAAAGAGTGGTTCAGCAACTTCAGGAATGTTTCCAATATAAAAGCAGAGAGGATTTGTCAGGCCGCTGCGTGTGCCGAGCCTGATTTCCCTCTCGCCGGGGAGGGCATTGGCATCAATTTTGATTTCGATGGTGACCAGCTCCGAAATTGCCATGCTTGAGGGATTTCTGTTTGCCAAAAATTCATCAGCAACCTTTTGAAGACCTTTTTGGCTTAGTTTATCCAGATTTAATATTAAAGGATGGACCGGCAAAGTGACAGGCGGCTTATTGGCCTCCGCAGGTTTGTTCGCATCTTTTGGGGGGGGCTGCTGGCGCTGTTCGGGCCTTTGCCCCCCTGCGGCAGGCCGTGCCTGAAACTTTTGCCTTGCCTCATTTATTCGCTTTCTCAGTTCCCCCTGCTGGTCGTTGTTCAGAGGTTTCATTCGGCCGAGGTAGCGGTCGAGTGAACCAGATACACCTTCGCCGGAGATATGGACATAATTGACGTCCCGAAGGAATTGGCCGCCGACGGTAATCTGGACGACAGTCCCCTGCCTGCCGCCTGCGGGGTAGAGGTATCCGATGTGCGGGTCTCTGCGGTTTTGCAGGGTTTGGGCGCTCGCGGCCGTGACAATCGAAACAAAAATCAATATTCTTATGATTAACTTAATATTACACAGAGATTCTTCGCTGCGCTCAGAATGACAAATAATATTATTATTGTTTAAAATAAAAACCATACCGTTTTTCCTACATAATTTCTTTGAGGCGGTTGGCGCCGGGCATAACTTTAATGTCGAGGCCCTTTGGGTTTGGCAGAAGGCCATCAGGGTCTATGCCGAGCAGTTCATAAATGCTGGCGAATAAATCCTGAGCAAGAACCGGACGGTTTGCAACTTCCTGACCTTTGTCATCGGATTCGCCGACAATCCGGCCGCCTTTGAAGCCGCCTCCAGCGACGACAGCACAAAAACAATTTCCGTAATGTCCCCTGCCGCCGTTCCAGGGCGCTTCCCACTGGACCTTCGGGGTCCTTCCGAATTCACCAATACAAAGCACAATGGTGCTGTCGAGCAGGCTGCGGTCGGCGAGGTCCTGAAACAGAGCAGCCATTCCCTGGTCCAATTGAGGCAGTCTTCTTCGCATTTCTTCGAAATGCTGCTTATGCGTATCCCAGCCGCCGTGATTGATGGTGATGAAGGGCACTCCAATCTCGACGAGCCTGCGTGCCATCAGGCAGGATTGTCCGAATTTGTTGCGGCCATACTTGTCGCGAAGCTCATCTTTCTCGCTCGATAAATCGAAGACCTTGCCGCCGTCGCCAAGAATAAGGTTGTATGCCTTCTCCTCGCACTGGTCGAGCTGTTCGAATTGCGGGTTAGAGCCGACTGCCTTTCCAAGTGAATCGAGATTGTGAAGCAAATCCCGGCGGTCTTTTTGGCGCTGGTCGGTGATTCCTTCAGCAACGACGCCTGAAACGACAAAACGTTTCTGGTTCGGGTCGCCGCCGGTAACGAAAGGTTTATATTTCGGGCCGAGGAAACCTTCTGCGGTGAAACGTCCCTCGCCATTAGTTAAAACAATATACGGCGGAATCAGGCCCTTGTAGCCGTGGTCATAACCTTTGAATAAGGAAACGACGGAACCGAGTCCGGGATAGACAAGGCTTTCACCAGGTTTGCGGCCGGTTTTCATTATATAGGTGGCAGTTTCGTGGGCATTAACATTATGCGTCATGCTTCTTATGATGGAATATTTATCAGCCTGCTTTGCGAGAAGAGGAAGCAGTTCACAGATTTGTATGCCGTCAACATTTGCTGCAATCGCTTTGAGCGGTCCGGAATAATCGCTTCCTGCATTTGGCTTGGGGTCAAAGGTATCGATATGCGACGGCCCTCCGCCCATCCAAATCTCTATGACCGCCTTTGCCTTCGCCTGCTTGCCTGCGGGCACGGCCTGTGCAGCTGAATATGCATAAGGGCCGAAACGGTCGATGAATACGAAACCGGCTGCACTGTAAAGAGCGAGCCTCAGGGCATCGCGGCGACTAATCATATATTTCGATTTTTGTTCAATCATAATTCATTCAGCCCGTTTATTTAGTATTAATGGCGATATAAAAACTCCTTTGTATTTATTAAGGCCCAGGCCAAATCATCGACTGCTGCCTTCTGAGAAATGCCCGGTGTCAGAAAATATTTTTGAGAGACCGCCAGCTCGGATTCGGACGGAAAGCGAGAGAGTATATTTAAATAAATATTATTAATCAGCTCGCCTCGGCCGCCCTTCGATTCGGCTGTGATGCGGCGCAAAAGCGGGCTTCGCTCAATCTTGTTTTTAATATCGTTGGAATTCAGAAGATAGAGCCTTTGGAAATCCGAAGGCTGATTGCTGCGTTCGGAATCCAGCCCAGTATCGCGTGACGGCCTGCCGAACATCTCGAGAAACTGACTGGTGATGCTGGCGTCGGCAAGCTCGATTGTGCGGTTCTCTTCAGGGATAAAAGTGTAAGGTTCAGGAATATTGCTGGAATAGGTCTGAGTTGTCCCGCAAAGATAATCGAGGGCATCGATGAGCACCTCGGCTTCGAGCCTTCGAACAGGATAATATGCAAACAACGACTCAGCATCGGGGCTTTTGCTTTGCGGAATAGAAGACTGCTGATATACGCCGGAATTAAGAATGAGCTTGTAAATATGCCGCAGGTCGTATCTGGATTTAACCAGTTCCCTTTCGAGATAGGCGAGAAGCTGCGGATTCGAAGCAGGATTATCCGGACGGATATCGTCCGGCTCGTGAATGCTTCCTCGCCCCATCAGCCAGGCCCATATACGGTTGACAATACATCTGGCAAACCAGGGATTGCCGGGGGTGATGAGCCAGTCGGCAAAAACTTTTCTGGGGTCCTGGTCGGGGGAAATCTGAATGGTATTGCCATCAGGAAAAACGGCATTTAAGGTATCTATCGCTTTGGGGTCGAGATAAACGATTTCTTCTTTCCATTCATCTGTGCTCTTATATGCGACGCGCGAGAAGAAGACTTCCATATTAGTGAGTGCGGATTCGGGAAGTTTCTCGAGCCGGGTCCCCATAAATGTCAAAGCGGCTGCCTTGGCGATTGATGACGGGCTTCTTCCCTGAATCGCTCTGTAAAAATTGACTGGCGGGACACGGAAATTGCTGCCGCTGGAGGTTAAAAGCTCGCGTGCAAATTTGTCATAAGGCATATTCGTGCGGATGGCGTCATAAATCCAGCGGTTATAAGCCTGAACGGCATTGGGCCATAAGTTTATAGGGAATTCCGATTTGACCCTAAGGACGTCGCACCATTTGAGCGTCCAATAGTCGTTGAATTCCTCCCTTTGCAGAAGTGAATCAATCAGGCGTGAGCGTTTGTTGGGATTTGTATCCGATAAAAAGGCGCGGACCTCATCGGGCTTTGGTAATGTGCCAATGACATCAATAAAAACGCGGCGAATGAAGACTTCATCGGAACACAGGTTTGCCGGCTCAATACCCTCTTTGCGCAATTTATCCAGAACGCGGACATCAATCGGATTGGAACCAGAAAGGGCCCCTTCTCGTTCAAAAGGGCGCAAAATGGGCTTTTCGGCACCAATAACGCTAATGGCCGTTATTAATAGAGCAATAACGATAGCATATTTATTCATCAGCACTCCGACGAACATTATACACGATTTTTCTTAAAAAGAGACGTTTTTCTGTCAAGTTTTATTGCAGAACAACGGCAGTTTTATGGTAAATCGCCGGTGAGGGGCTTGACTTAGAGGGCAGGAGCGATTAAAACATTAACCTCTTTGAACAGGCGGCGTTAAAGGGCTGTTCTATTGCATAACTGTGTTTATTGTGAAAAAGAAAGGACTAACAGATGTTAACGAAAATAGTTGATGTTAAGGCAAGAGAAATACTCGATTCGCGCGGTAATCCGACCATCGAGGTTGATGTTCGTCTGGAAGACGGCTCATTCGGCAGAGCAGCGGTGCCGTCCGGAGCGAGCACAGGCGCTTATGAGGCGGTTGAGCTTCGTGACAGCAAGGCCAAAAGGTATATGGGAAAAGGCGTTGCTGGGGCTGTTAAGAACGTAAATGAGGTGATTGCAGACGAAGTTAAAGGGATGGATGCAAATAACCAGGAGCAGTTAGATGCTCTAATGATAAAGCTGGATGGAACTGAAAATAAAGGCAAGCTCGGGGCGAATGCGATACTGGGAGTGTCGCTTGCAGCGGCGAAGGCGGCGGCGCAGTCGGCCAAGCTGCCGCTCTACAGATATTTGGGCGGATGTAATGCAAACATACTGCCTGTGCCGATGATGAATATACTGAACGGCGGCAAACATTCCGACAACAATGTCGATTTTCAGGAATTTATGATTATGCCGACCGGGGCCGCTGATTTTCCGGCGGCCCTTCAGATGGGAGCAGAGACTTTTCATACTTTGAAAAAAGTCCTTTCGTCGAAAGGTTATGCGACGAGTGTCGGCGATGAAGGCGGCTTTGCACCGATGCTAAAGAGCAACGAAGAGGCAATGGAAGTTGTTATGGAAGCGATAAAGAAGGCAGGATATAAACCGGGCAAAGACATTTCAATTGCACTGGACCCTGCAACGAGCGAGATGTGGGACTCTGAATCGAGGAGCTACAGCTTTTTCAAATCTGCACCGAAGAAGAAAGTTTCGAGCAGCGAAATGATTTCCCACTGGTCGAGCTGGGCCGATAAGTATCCTGTAGTTTCAATCGAAGACGGTCTTGCAGAGGATGACTGGGACGGCTGGAAAAAATTGACAGAAAAAATCGGCGACAAGATCCAGTTGGTCGGAGATGATTTGTTCGTTACGAACACAAAGAGGCTGGCTGAAGGCATTAAAAAAGGCTCTGCCAACTCGATACTGATAAAGCTCAACCAGATAGGAACGCTGACCGAGACATTCGAGGCGATAAATATGGCGAAAAGGGCCGGATGGACAGCGGTCATAAGCCATCGCAGCGGCGAGACGGAAGATACGACAATAGCAGATCTGGCGGTAGCATCGGGAGTCGGGCAGATTAAGACAGGGTCGCTTTGCAGGACGGACAGGGTTTGTAAATATAATCAGCTTCTTAGGATACATGAGGAACTCGGCTCTGCTGCAAGATATGCAGGGTTTATGTTCAAATAGCTGATAGCGTATAAATTATAACAGGCGGCAAGTTAAATGCAAAAGCAGGTGGTTGCAAGGACGCTTTTATTCTTCGTCTTTTTTGCAGGCGGGGTAATTACCATTACATTCTGCTCATTTTTCGATGATTTATATGCATATTATCAGAATAAGGAGCTGCTTAGGCAATCACAGGTCCTGCTGGAGAAGCTAAAGACACTCAATGCAGATTACGAGACCCTTCTAAAGCAGCTTAAGAGCGACCCGCAGCTTGCAAAGCGAATTGCGCCTACTCTTGGAGTTCAGCCGCAAGGCGAAGAGATTGCATATCCCAAGGCATCGGCAGAGCAATTGGCAGCTGCCAAGGCAATTCTGATGGAGGAAACAAAAAACCAGCCGGAGGGCGGAGGGCTGCCAGTATGGATAGAACGAAGCCGCTCACCTATTAGGCGGATAATTTTATTTATGGCAGGTTCAGCACTAATACTCATTTCATTCGTATATTTCGGCCCGAAATTCGGAACGCAAAACGAATAGAAACTCGCCTATTAAACCTCTGCGGCCAAAATATATTACGCAGCCAGCGAGTGCCCCGCTTCGGCCATCTTTATATTCAGCACTGGAAGAAATAACGGTTACCTTACGGGCAGCCGGCAAGCCAGTGATTTGCAAGGAGCGCGAAGTCTTTGAAATTGACCCTGCTGTCGCAGTTCAAATCCGATTCGTTTGCAGGCTCACCAATCACTTCGTGCCACAGCCAGTTCGATACAAACTCTTCGAGGTCTGTAGTTTCAACGGTGCCATCGTTATCGAAGTCACCGCACTTTCTGCAGGGCACTGAACGCAGGTAAATTGTCGCCGGGGCAAGTGTGGTCAGATACCAGGATTGTCCGCCATCAACGCTTAGTTCGGTAAAGATATCGAAAAAGCTTTCAACCTGATATCCGCCGCCAGTTACACGCTCACTGGTGCGTCCAAGTGAAGCACGTGTCGGGCTTTCACGAATCATTATACCCATAGGCAAACTGCCGCCGGTGATATCAAGCTGTAGCATCTCGGTATCAAAATAACGGGTACTATCGGAATCCTGGGAACTGGTCATACGCATTGTTGCATTGACCGGTGCAGTAGCCGGAGAAAATGTCAGGCCGCCATCCATCGAAATCATCATACCCACCGATGCACCGAATGAAAACACTATAGTTTGTCCGGGCAGAGGAGGAGGAAAAGATTGCATGAAGCGATCGATATGGACATTGGTAATTACAACGCCCATACCCATTTGATAAAAAGCAGCCCAGCCGCCATTATCGAGATATTCGCCTTCGGGAGGGGGCAAATTGGAGGTTGGAAATAAATAGGCATCCGTTATTGCCTTTGCTTCGACATGCGCTGGTCCGGTTGTCGGCTGCCACCAGCTTGTCCCGCCATCAATACTCATCTCTGTGAAGATATCGAAAAAGCTGCTGATGGTTGCACCGCCGCCCCCGCCACCTCCGCCGCCAGCAACCATACTTACTCCGCCTTTTGAGGCAAGTGTCGGGCTTTCTCGCAGTCTCACGCCCGCAGGCAGCTGCCCGCCTGCGATATCCAGCTGCAGCATCTCTGTTTCGTAAGTCTCTCTGCCAAGGAAGTCGCGGGTGTGCATAATTTTAACTGTTGTTGTTGCCGGAGCACGCATCGGCGTAAAAGGCCCGCCATTAAACGAAACTTGAAAGTCCGCTTGTGAGTCAAATGTATGGGTGCTTGTCCCGCCGGGGGGCGGAGGTAAAACAGATGCGGTGAAGAGTTTGTGTTTAACATCCTTAATGATGATACTGATTCCACCGATTTCATAGACCTGCTGCCACATTTTGGGTGTAACGTAGTTGGCAACAGGCGGAGGCAAAAGCTCGGACTGCGAAATCATCGGCGGAATGGTTTGGGGATTAACTAATAAATCCAGGCGCCCCGGCTGAGCGCAAGGCCACCAGCTCATTCCGCCATCGGTGCTGACTTCTGTAAAAACATCAAAGAAACTGTCGATCCAATAACCGCCTGCAGTAGATTTGATAGTTGTATTCCCGGGGGAAGCCAAAACCGGACTTTCACGAATTAGCACTCCCGGAGGCAAATCACCGCCAATAATATCCATTTGCAGCATCTCAGTTTGATAAATCTCTTGCAGCCCGATATCAGAGGTATGGTTCAGGAACATTGTGTTTTCTGCATAGGCAGTAAATGGAAAGAATTTTACTCCGCCGTCGAAGCTTATTTCCATTTCGACTTTTGAGACAAAGCTGTGAGCCAGTGACCCTCCCAGCGGGGGAGGGATGATGGATTGAGAGAACTGTCGGCTGCTGAAATTTCTGACAATCAAGCCGTTCGAAAACAATGCAAACCAGGTATTCGGGCAATTATACATTCCGTTTGGCGGCGGAACCAGATTACTGAGGTAAAACCATTCTCCAGCCTGAACCTGGGCCGTTGAGACAAAAACGGAAAAGACAACAGCCAAAATTGAAATGAGAAGTATTCTTGGTGTGCATTTTTCCGCAGATGGATATTTATTCAACATCGCATCCTCCTTTCGGTGCCTTGCACCATATTGATTTGTTTCGGAGGTACTTTTAAACAAACACAATATTTTTCGTAATATTAGCAAAATGGCGGTGAAATTGCAAGTAAAATCCGGCGTCTGTCGCTAATGATAAACAGAGGATTAAAATCGCCTGTTTTCCTCTGAAAAACCAATGTTTTCGGTCTTTATTAAGTGCCATATCAGGCAAAGGATGACTATTTTTTTCCGGTCCGTTAAGAAGTGCCCGCTCATTTGATTTTTACTTTTTTAAGCTGAATGACAATTACCTGCGCAAAAGCTATTCGAAGCGCAGGAGATTGAAACCGGTTTGGGGGTCGGGTTTGCGGAAGGCCCTGATGCCTTTAATTTCAATGATAGTCACCTCGAGGACGAGGAATATTCTGGTGCCGCCGCGAGGACAGCCGACAATGTATTTATTTCCTCTGCCCATCGCAGCGTGAATATGAAGCTTCGGGCCTTTATCATCGCAGTATATTGTCCCTACTCCGAGAACTTCGCCTGGGCCTGCAAAGGGTTTGAAGTTGGGGATGATTTTGGGTTTTTCGACTTTCGGGCCGACAACGACTTTGGCTCTGCGGACTCCGCCTGTGATAAAGACAGCGGCTGATTTGATTTTTTCTTTTTTTGCAATTCGCTCGACAGATTCATAAAGCTCCTCACCCTCGAAAAGCCTCACCGCTATAATCCTGCCTGTTTTTCCAACCGCATATTCCATAATTTTTCCTGATAAATTTAATTCCTTTTACTATTCTAAAGCGTGGAGTGATAATTTCAAGGCCAAAAATTAATTATGGGGCGGGGTTTTGAGCTTTCTTTGCATAGTAGCCTTTACATTGAATAGTTATTTGTTCACCGCCCTTTATTTTTATATCGAGGTCGTCGAAATAATTAATCGCCTTAGCAGATTCGACAAGTGCAGGGGGTAAGATGCGGAGTGTAAAGCGGAATCTTCCGATGGAAACCTTTTCGAAGCCGAGGACCTCGATAATATTTTTTCTGCTTACTGCTGATTCGATTTCAAAATCTTCGCCATAACCGCTCAATACAAATATGTCGTCTCTTATTACGGGTTTGAGGGGTTCAGAATTCATTGCTAAAACTATAGGCGGCATCATTATAAACAGCGGAGGTGCGCTATATTCGATGACAAGCTGATTACAATCCGGATGAACAAGCTCGATTTGAACGATTCCTTTGTAAGATTCTTTGAGCTTTGCGAGGTCAACAACCGGCTTTAGGACAAATTTCGAAGAGAATTTGTTCGGGTCGAAGTCTGCCCTGATGTTTTTTGAGATTGTTTGCAGGGATTTAATTGCAAAAGGCTTGCCGTCGCAGCTTTCGATTGTGATATCCGGGCATCCGCCGTTGGGCTTTTTGAGTGAAAGTTCAAGTGCATCCGGCGAAATCTCGAACATTTTTACGACTTCGGCCTTCAATGTGAGCTTGATGTTAGGATTATTTTTATCATTGCTGCTGACGACAATTTCTTTTGACTGTAATCCTTCAACCTTGCCGGCATTAAAGTTTACAGTCACTTTACCACTTTCACCAGGTTTGTATATTTTGAGAGGAGATACCGATGCTGTACAGCTGCAGCCTTTAGTGCTGGCAACTAAAATCTTAAGCGGCTCATCGCCGGTATTTGTAAATTTAAAATCGTATAAAGTTACAGACCTCAGACTTACGCGGCCAAAATCGTGTGTCGTTTTTTCAAAAGTGATGACCGGCCCGATTTTCTCAGTAACATTCGAATACATCTTGTCAGGCGGCGAAGGTGAAGAAGGCTGATTCATGTCGTTAGAGTCATCAATCGATGAAGGTGTCTGGCTGCCTAAAGGCCCTTTGATTAGTTCAGCCTTTACCGAAGCAAGGAGCCATTTATCTTTTGTTTTTGCGTCTGCCAAAAGAATTCTCGCACCATCCGGGACAATGCATTTCGAGCGGATTTTAACAGCAGATATAACAGGATTAATATAAGAATATTTTTCCATAAATGTTACTTTTTTATAACCGTCGATTTGCGAGTAATCGAAGCTTACATCGAGAAAGATATTATTGCCATCAAGAATTCTGGGGGTGATTTTGAATGTTGTGCCGATTTTTATATTTTCAGTAATCGGCTTTGGACTGCCGTTCGCATCGAGGTCTTTTTCACTTACACCAGTGATGAAAGGGGCATTGTTAGAGAAAAGATCATAAGAAAATGGCTGACTATTATAAACAGTTGCTCGTGTAGAAGCGTGGGCCTCGGATCGCGGGTCGGAATTGGCTGATTTTAAGAGGGTTAAGATTTGTTTCTCGGATAGTATTAAAGGAAGCGTTTCAAAGCCTGCGGCATCCGGATGGTTAGAATCGACGGGCGAGGCTTTAGCAAAGGTTTCTGTTGTAAGGAATTTTTTTATGTCTTCATTATCTGGTGAAACAGACATAAGCCAGACGCCAAGCTGAATTTTTTGAAGAACAATGCCATACTTTTTAAGGTTTGTGATATTGACAAATTCAACATGACCATCGAGAAAAAGGAGATTTGTTCCATAATCTTTTCGAGGAAGAGAGATATCATAAGCCATTGGGGCGCAGGCAAAATCCATTTCGAGCTTATTGATATTCAAACCCTTTGGGAGATATTCAACGTTCGGAATAGCCCATTCCAAAATGGCCGGTTCCTGGATATAAGGCTTGATCTGTTGAAGGTTATCAGGGAGAGTGCCATTGCTGTCATCAGCATAGCATAAAACCGCAAGGCCAATTTTTTTTAACTTTTGGGCAGAATTATTTCTATTTTTCTTTACAGTTTCGAAGGAAAACTTCTCAATTTTCGACAAAGATGCATCTTGATTCTGCTCAATTTCCGATGGTGCTGCGGAAGAATAAGAGGTTAAGTCGAAGGTTATTAAAACAAAAAATGAAACAAAGATAAGGATGCTGCAAACCGCCCTGGGCTTTGCAAATGATTTCATAAATGTGCCCTCCGAATTAATATTTTTTCAGTATCGATTATGATCTCAAAACCGGAATCAAATCTCAGGTAATATTGTATTGCGGTTTACAGTATTGTCAAGGAAATTCGCGATAACCCAATTTTACGGCAAAGTTTGTGCCAAAAAAATATTGAAGTTTCAATTAAACAGCCTTAAAATCAACGTCCGATAAAGTTAATGGATACGTAATTTTAAGCATAGTTTTGAGGAATGTAGCGGTTAATGAAGAAAAAATAAAATCTAAGTGCCCGCAAAAGCAAGGAATAAGCCCGTTGTTCTTGACGCAGCAGGCCTTTTTATGTTATTATAAAGAAAATCTGAAGGGGATTTCCTAAGGAAAAGAAAGATTAATCAATCCGGATTTTGATGGAGAAAGAAAATGAAAGGCATTAGAAACATTTCGCAAAGGTATTATTTGAGACAGATTGCAGCTTGTTTTTTAATCAGCTGCATGTTTTTCAACACATCAGTGCTGCTGGCGATAGAGCCGGGCAGTCTTACCGGTTCGACCGGCCTGATAGGCGCAAACTGGGGGGATAACACCGTTATCAATACTGATAACGGGGCCATCCTCGACTGGAGCAACTTCAACACGACATCCAGCCAGAGCGTGACATTCAACCAGTATCTGTCTGGAAATCTCAACAGCGCTTCGGCAGTTCTCAACCGGATAAGCTCAGGGGCGATACCCACACAGTTCGATGGTGCGCTCAGCGCCAACGGGCGTGTATTTATCGTCAACCCTGCAGGCGTTATCTTCGGGGCAGGCTCATCGGTCAATGTCGCCCAGTTAGTCGCATCATCTTTGAATATTTCCAACGCTGATTTCCTGAGCGGCAAATATGAATTTGCCGGCGGCACAGGCTCGGTCATAAACAAGGGCACTATCCTTGCGGACAGTGTCGCCCTGATAGGCAAGAGAGTTCTCAACTCAGGAACAATCACAAGTCCGGGCGGTCTGGTTATTATGGCTGCGGGCGATAAGGTCCTGCTCGGTGAGCCGGGCAGCAATATCGCGGTTGAGCTGGTTTCCGTCACAAGGTCAGATGTAACAGCTGACGGTATGCTTGACGGAGATGTGATAAATGAGGGAACAGTCAATGCACAGGATGGTAAAATTATCCTGGCATCAGGCGATACGTTTTCAAGGGCGATTGGAGGTATTGATGGTTTATCAGTAGCAGTCGATGGCGGAGCCGGCAGGGTCGGCCAGTTCGGAACGCTTAATGCGGACGGCACAGCCGGCGACGGCGGCAGCATAACTCTCACAGCTGCGGATACTGTTGCACTAAGCTCAGAGAGCCTGACAACTGCAAACGCAGGCACCAGCGGCAGCGGCGGAGAAATCATCGTGTATTCACCGGATACGGCAATCTTCCACGACGGCGCCAAAGTAGAGGCGAAAGGCGGAGCTGTTTCGGGAAAAGGCGGATTCTTCGAGCTTTCAGGCAAACAGAACGTTCAGGCAGCCGGTCAAATTGACCTGACTGCAGCAAACGGCATAGGCGGAATGTTTCTTATCGATCCATATAATCTGACGATTGTCCCCGGGACGGGAAGCACAAATGTGGGCAGTTCCGAAAACGTATGGACACCTACCGCCAGCCCCTCGACACTCGGCATCGACACCCTGGAAGGATATCTTAGTTCGAGTAATGTTACACTATCGACATTCGGAAATATCGGCGGCACTGAGGATGGCGACATTATTTTCGATGGCGGAGAACTTCACAGCGGCATTGACCCAACAACGGGAGAGTTTACCAACCACTCTCTGTATGTCAGGGCTTATGATGATATTATGTTCGAGGACGGCAGCAGGATTAATTTCGAAGGCAACGGAGATGTAGAACTTTATGCCGGCGTGCCCTGGGGAGATCTGCAAGGCTCAGGGACAGGCTCTGTTACATCGGTTGAGAGAGGAAAAACTCCAAATATATGGACCAGAGCAGGCGATATTATCATCGATGCAAGCGGCGGCGGCATTGACATGGGCACTCTGCAGTCCGGCATTGAAAATACTGCTGACAGTGCTGATGACGTAATTATTAACCTTATACCCGGCGCAATCAGGCTTACAACAACTGACGGCGGGGACATATCCTTACAGCATATTAATATAGAAGGAAGGCGCTACGGCTCAGCTTATGTGAATTCCTCCGGCAGCCTGACAATAAACGGCTCTCCGACCCTTGGCGGAGCAGTGAGCGTAAGGACAAATTCAACTTCGACTATATTCGGGAAAGCAGCTTCATTTATTTGTTTGATAGCTGCTGAGGATGTGACAATAAACGGCGATGTTCTTGCATTCGCTAAAGGCGACAGGACAAGTGTTGCGGGCGTCTGGATCGGCGCAGGCACAAATGTCCAGGACCCTGTAAACGGATACGCCGGGACAGTAACCATCAACGACAAAATAACAGCTGACGCATCAGCTTCCGGAGCTTTAGTTTCCGATGCAACAATCAGAATTTACGGCGCAACAATAAACTTGCCTAAAAACAGTGCAAAATATCCTGAAGCAAAAACGCAAGGCAGCATTTCGGTCAGGTCCAATACTACAATGTATAAAGAATCTGACGGTGCAGTTTATTATGAAGTTGATGAATACGGAAGAGTGATAAGAGATGCAGACGGCAACCCGGTTATCGTTGAAAATCCGGACCCGCTTATGGAAAGGAAACTTGGTTTAGGCTACAGGGCTGTTGTGGAGATTGATGCAACAAAGGACGGCACCTGCCTTGTATGCGAAAATAAAATAAGAATTGTTCTTCCGATAGCAAATCCGGACCAGTGGGAGCAGTCCAAGAATTTACTTGCCAACATCACGACGGATTTTGTCCTGAGCAATGACGAGGACGGTTTCGGCGCTCTGCTGGTGGACGGCTCGGTATTTTTAGGCAGTTTCACAACA
>Ga0105097_10000144_pt1 | contig 28664 bp, 25 predicted proteins | sample PPLLak12cMay2015_FD_87035 | JGI IMG/M metagenome (GOLD analysis project Ga0105097, IMG submission 87035) | Freshwater sediment microbial communities from Prairie Pothole Lake near Jamestown, North Dakota, USA - PPLs Lake P7 Core (1) Depth... | ecosystem: Environmental > Aquatic > Freshwater >...
TAAGTGAAGAAATAGTCCGGGGAGGTTGGCAGCATGATGGCCACCGTCTGGCCAGGCTGCAAACCCGAACGCTGCAGACCTGTCGCCAGCGCCAGTGAGCGTTGCTGCAGTTGGCGGTAACTGATGCTGGTCTCGGTCTCGTCGGCCAGGTAGACAATCTGCACCTGGTCCGGGTGCGCAGCCACATGCTGATCGAGCACCTCGAGCAGCGTTCGGGCCTCGCTCGACCCCGCATCGCCCTGGTGTGAAACCGCTGCAACGTCGGCCGCGCGAACGCGCGGCGTCGCGTGGTCGAGCGTAGGTCGGGCGCGACCTCTTTGCACCGCCTGCCAAAGGTCAGCCACCCTCTCGGCTGTCTCCAGGGTGTCATCCGGCAGGCCCAGCCCGGTGGCGGCTTCGATCCGCAACAGCAGCTCCATTCGCCCCAGGCTGTCAAAGCCCAGGTCCCGGTCGAGCGAACTGGACATGTCGACAGCGGCGGGAGCGAACGTCTCACCCGGGTGCAGATCCTGCTGCACATGGGTGACAAGCGCGCACAGCGCAGCCTCGCTCCAGGAGGTGGAATGCGAACGGGTGACGCTGTCCTGCTTATCCATGCTACTGCCTCTGCTTGTGTTCGTCCCCGCAGCGAGCAGGAGCGCCCACGTGTATCACGCCCATGCCCTGCTTCTACCCTTTGCGTTGCAGCAAGGGAAATGCCTCAAAATAGAAATCGAAACGCTCGCTGAGCTCGTCAGTTCTCACGCCGAACTGGTTTTCCAGATCGTAACGGACTCTGCCATAGTTCTCGCGGTTTTGCTCGAGGAAAACACGGTGTTGAGAGCGGGCAGCCGTGGTCATCGGCAGCCGGGCGAGATCATAAATCTCCCCGACTGCCCCCAAGTCGTCCGCGATCAGTTCATGGAACGCGATATCTACCGACTGCCTGGCCGGCCACACCGCGCGATCCCTGACACATGATCGCAACAGCCGTTCAATCCGATCTGTCCAGTAGCCGAGCAGTTCAGTCATCAGCACCCTGTTGCGATTCATGCGCTGCCCGTAAGCGAGCATGGTGATGGCCGACTGTATAACCGCAACCGGATCCCGGTGCGTTATCGCCAGCGTGGCATCGGGGAATATCTGGCGCAGGACCGGCAGCTGCTCCAGGTGCTGGGGGCATTTCAATACCCAGCGCTGTTTCACATTTCCCGCCAGCCTGTCCTGCCACTGCAGGAGCTTCAGCACCGATTTCATGTACCCGTAATGGGGTGTCTGGTCATGTTGCAAGTAATCATCGCGCCAGCGCGGTGACATGGAAAGCCACTCGAAGTTGTACGAGGCGAAGTCAGGCCCCATAAGCTCCAACTCTTCATGGATATGGTCCGGGTTCATGGGATGCATGGCTGCCAGCAGAGGCATCATCAGCTGCGTCGTTTCCCATTGTTTCAGGCAGCGCTGGTAGCGTGGGTCCACGCCGTCATCGCGCGGCTTTTCCAAGGGTGAAGCAACGGGCTCATAAGACTCCCACAGGGGCAATGAACGCAATCTCGCGTCGGCTGCCAGCAGATTGACCAGGTGCGTGGTTCCTGAGCGCGGCAGGCCGCACACGATAATGGGTCGGTCAATGACTTCATCGTGGATTTCAGGATGGCGTTTCAGCGTGTCGCGAATCAGCAGGCGATTGCGGGAGTACAGCACCAACTTGTTGCGCAACGACAACCTGCCGATATTGGTCAGGCCATCGTCGCTGCCCCATTCATCACACAGCAACTGCAGGCGACGCCGGAAATCATCCGGGCCAAAATCGTCCAGACGCAGCTTGCCTGTTGCTTCAGCCAGTATGCCCGCCACATCGAAACTGACATGCAATTCTCTGGTTAGTGCGAGCGCTTGCCGTTGCGGATCGGTGAGTACGGGATTGGCGAGGTCACTGATGACAGTGCTTTCATTCATGAGATTCACCAACTTCTATACGCTCCCGGCAATGTCCTTGCGCAATATCTTTATCTGTTGTTCCAGCCAGCCCGCTTCCCAGAAATTAGCGCCACCGCACCGTGCCAATAGCGCTTCATGCGCGGCTAGGGATAATGACTGCGCCTGGCGATGAGCAGCATTTGCAGCCAGTGCAACTTCAGCCAGCAACACCGCTGCTTCGATGTCACCGCAATCGAGTTTCCGGCGCCCTCGCTGCACCACAGCATCGATTCCGGCCAACTCTACCAGGTCTGCATAAAGGTCTTTCGGTTGCGTGGCATACAACTCGCTGGTGGCTTGTGCCTTGAACCATCCCATGTAACTCTCCCAGATAGTGCGGACAGCCCAGGAGACCTTGCCGTATCCCTCGCCGACCGCAATATCCTCGGGCACGACGACTTCGCGCATGAGGGTGAAAACATCTTTGCCTGCGTTCATCCCCCGGAGTGTCTCACGGTGCACAAAATCCACCGCCGACTCGAGTCGATCGAGGCACTCGCGAATAAGTTCCTTGCCCACCACTGGCGCAAAATGCCCGGTAATCAGCATCTCGGGATTCAGGGCCCGTACCCTGCCCAACGAATTCAGGTAAGGTTCAATAAAACGATAACGGTCGCCACGCAGGGTATTAAGATTGGGAAAGTGGGGGAATAGGGGGCCAAACAGGTTGCCGCTGAATAGAATTTTTTCTTGGGGAAGCCAGACCACGCAGCTGTCAATCGTCTCACCGCCCGGGGTGGCATGCAGCTCGATATCTGTAGAGCCACATGAAAGCAGGTGAGTATCTGCAAAAGTGATATCCGGAACCGGCTTTGCCTGCAGGAAAATCTCCGGATGCTCCCTCGCCACCTCGATCGCCCTGTCGATCGTCTTCTGGAACCAGATGTAGGCTTGTGATGTACGAACAGTCTGGATGCGCTCATCGTCGTGCTGGCAGGCGGCATTGTTGCTCTGTGCGATCACCTTTGTTTCAGGCGCACGAAAGTGGTTGATGCCGCCGACGTGATCAACATGGCCTTGCGTCAATATGATGTATGGGGTGGGCCCGGGACAGATCGCGTCAAACTGGCGCTTGTGAGTCAGGGCTTCAAACCCCATTCCGGTGTTGATGATGACGCGACCGGCATCTGTCACTACCATATAGGCGTTGGATGTGCCTGCTGAACACCAGATATTACGATGAATTTCAATGGCCTCACCCCGGCCTGCCGGTTCCATCTCGCCAAACCCAGGGCGGGATTGAACCAGTTGCTGTATTCGGTCCATGAGCATACCCTGTGACAAGTCGAGCGCTATTGTTACAAAATACCCCCTGACGGCCAAGTACCCATCCCATTCAGGCATAGCATGAACAATTTATTCTACGGAAAGTGCGCTGTTGTTACCGGCGGATCGCGTGGTATCGGTGCTGAAGTGGCTCGACAATTGCGCGCGGCAGGTTGCAGGGTTGCAGTGCTGGCCCGCGGCCAGGGGCATGGCATCGGCGATCTCAATATCAGCTGCGACGTGGCTGATGAGGCAGCACAAGAGGCCGCTTTTGCAACGGTATCCGCAGCATTCGACGGCCTGCATTTCGCCTTTATCAATGCGGGAGTAAGTACGTATGGGTCGCTGCTCGACATGAGCACAGCGCAGTGGGATAAAGTAATGGGCATTAACTTGCGCGGAGCTTTCATTTCACTGCGGGAAAGCGCCCGATTGATGCAGAAATCGGGCAGCGGCGGCAGTATCGTCACCTGCTGTTCATTGTCGTCGTTCAAGCCGGAAAAGTTTATTGCGCCTTACAATGTTTCCAAAGCGGGGCTGGCCAACCTTACAGCAACAGCAGCACGGGAATTTGGCGAATACGACATCCGTGTCAACGGTATTGCGCCAGGCTTGACGCAAACGGATCTTATCGCCGGCACGGAGTCGATCCCCGGCTATCTGGCTGCTGTCGAACAGCGCACACCCTTGGGGCAGCGGCTCGGGACATCGGCAGATATTGCCGACTCCGTCCTGAAACTCTTCACAATGCAGTGGGTGACGGGTCAGATTCTTACTGTTGACGGTGGCCTGTCTCTGCAGACACCGACCGACCCCGGCGAGTTTTTCTGATGAACCGCGATGACACTGTTGCGCTGATCAGGCGCCTGCTTGATCGCCTCGATACCAATACCTCTGACCAGGCGGCGGAAATGGCCACGGAGTCAGTCGCTGAATTTTTGTCTCCGCAACGATTCGAGGAGGAAAGGCGCCGTTTTTTCCTCGAAACGCCCCAGGTAATCGGTTTTGCCGGGGAGGTAAGCGAGCCGGGTAGTTATATGACTGCGGATGTTATGGGCATTCCGGTCCTGGTGACGCGTCATGTCGACGGCAGCTTGCGTGCGTTCGTAAATGCCTGTGCGCACCGTGGCGCGAGAATCGCCCACGGATGCGGGATAAGCCAGAAGCTGACCTGTCGATTTCACGGCTGGACCTATTCCCTTGACGGCGAGCTAAGGTCGCGACCGCAGGACGCCTGTTTTGGCAAAGCCGACCGACACTCCGTGCTCAAAGCCCTGCCGGTTTCTGATCGTTCCGGTCTTATCGTCATCGGCCTGAGCGCAGACATCCCGCAACAGGTCGTCGACAATCATCTTGTCGATATCCAGGATCAGTTCGCAGGCTTTCGCTTCGACCAGATGCAGTCGCTGGAAACCCGGCGCTTTGAAGTAAAAGCCAACTGGAAGATTATCGCGGCTTTGAGTTACGAGAGTTATCACTTCGCCACACTTCACCGGGACTCTGTCGCTCAATGGCTGCGCCCGAATGCTGTTTACGATACTTACAACGACAGGCACAGCCGTTGGTCATTCGCGATGAAAGGTACCGAGAAACTTAAAGGCAAGGATCAATCCGAGTGGCCCGATGCAGTACCCGGTGCGGTCAGCCATGCCCTGTTTCCCGGGACTGTGGTGATTACAAATCCGGAAGATGCTCAGATTATCCGCACCGAGCCAGGCGATGCCGTGGACAGCAGCATCGTATACTACAGCGGCGTTTGCCTGCACAAGGAGAGGATGGAAGCCGCCCGTGCCGCTTATGATTTCGGTGGCCGCGCGTTTGAGTTTGAAGACCTGCCTGTCGCGGTAGAGTGCCACAAGGGGTTAATCGCCGGCAGGGATATCATCCATATCGGCGCCAACGAGCCGGTAGTGCAGTTCTGGCATCGCCTGTGGCGGGAGAAGCTTTAGTCAGGTCCGCCCGATGTTATTGCTGCTTTGATATCTCGCCATACAGGCTCAGCGAAGCGGCATAAACCGGCTCCTCCGGATTTTTTTGACAGAAGCTGTCAATGGATGCCAGCAGCCTCGGCTCGCCCGGAATCGTGTGCCCAATTCCGGCCTTGGCGTTCATGCCGCTCAGGAATCCCTGCACCCACGCCACCAGGAAATTGTCCACGCCCTTGTCATTCAGGGCTCGGCTTTCAACCCACCTGCCGCAGGTCGTGGCGCCCAGGCCTGCAATTACATTTACCTGGGCCTGTGTGTGTTGAGACAAGCCCAGCACCACGAGAACAACAAGGGCGGATAGTCTGTTCATGCAGGGCACTCCGGGTAAGTTCTGACGGGTAGTTTCTGGCCTGTCTGCTGCCACTTCCCCTACCGGGGTTCCTGCATGCGTAATGGCGGTGGGCCAGGGATTCGAACCCCGGGAGGGGATAAACCCTCAACGGTTTTCAAGACCGCCGCTTTAGACCACTCAGCCAGCCCACCGAAAAACCAGATTTTACGCGAGCCCCTAAGCGGGGCAGGCGCGATTATACAGTTATGCAATAGCGACACAAGGGGCGCCAGGCCCCTTGCGGCGGTATTACTCAGGACTGCCCGGAGGCTTCAGCGTAGTGCTGTTCCTGTAGCACTGGCCCGCGCGGATCATTGCCTGCGCGCTGCACAACCCTCTCTTTTGGCACCACCGGCGGCGCCACGAAATCCCCAAACAGGGGACGCCGGGCGGTGGTAATTTCCACCAGACCAACCGGACGCGCCTGGACCCTCGGATCGTTGATTGCCCGACCCGTTGCGGTGATTCCGGTGGTCTTCGGCGCAGCCTGCACCGCAATGTTGGTGGTGATTTCGGCGGTTGGGGTAGAGACGCGATGGCTTGGCCCGGGCCTCGGGCTCGATACCGCGGCCGGCGCCTGGGTTGCCACCGGCTCTACAGCGTCCAGCGGGAGTTCGGCCTGTTCCAGTGCAAGCACCTGTTCTGTCGGTTCAGTTGTCATAACCGCCGCAGGGCCGTCACTGTCGGACTCGACCATCGCCTCCGGTGTAATCTGGCCTACGAGCACTTCCCCCAGGGCTTGCAGTTCCTCTCCAGCTTCCGCCGCGGCACCCGCAACTGCTTCAACATCGGGCCTGCGGCCTCGGCTGCGGCGCCTGCGCTGGGGTTCGCCACGCTTCATATCGCTGGGGCGCTTACGCGGCTTATCCCTGCCGTCCGTATCGGCCTGGTTGTCCGCAGTCTCCTGCGGTTCATCGGCTACGGCGTCGAGGGCCTCATTGGCGGCTTCCTCGACGGCCTCAGGCCGGCGCCTCTGTCCATCGCGGCCCCCGCGGCGGCGACCCTGGCCACCGCGCCCGCCTTCTTCGGAGCGCTGGCGCTTTGCTGGTTCGCTAGCCTCCTCCGGCCTCGACTCCGGCTTACGATCCTCCGGGTTGCGACCTTCCCGATTGCGACCCTCCGGGCTGCGCGCGCGCTGCTCTCCCTGGTCCCTGCCACCGCCCCGGCGCCGGTTGCGATCGCCCTGAGGTTTCCTGCCCTGGCGTGGCGCGGGTTTTTCTGCAGCTGCCGGATTGGCTGCAACAACCGCCACTGCTGGCTCCGGCGCGGTGCCGACCAAGCCCGACCACAACCGGGCGAGCAATCCTTTTTTCGGGGCGGGTGCTGTCGCCGGGGTCGGCGCTACCGCTTGCTCGGCCACGGCCAAGGGTGCCGGAGCGGGTGCTGGTATGGGTGGCGCTGGCGGGGTAACGCCCTGGACCGCGGCCCTCTGCACGGGAATGTCCGCACTATGGCTGTCACTGATAGCGTCTGCTTCCGGTACGGCGATGGCTATGGTGTAGCTGACTTCGTGCTCGCCATCGACCTCGTCATCGCGCAGCCGATTCACCTCAAAGTGCGGAGTCTCCATATTGGGGTTGGGTATGACCAGGACGCGGGTCTTGCTAACCTGCTCGATCTCGGTGAGTGCCGCGCGCTTCTCGTTGAGCAGGTAGGCGGCCACGTCCACCGGCACGATTGCGCGCACTTCGGCACTGCGCTCCTTGATGGCCTCTTCTTCCAGCAGGCGCAGGATGGATAGCGCCAGTGACTTGGTGTCACGGATGCTGCCCTGGCCGTTGCACCGCGGGCAGACGATGGCGCTGGTCTCGCCCAGTGACGGGCGCAGGCGCTGGCGCGACATTTCCAGCAAGCCAAAGCGGGAGATACGCCCGACCTGTACCCGGGCCCGGTCTATCTCAAGGGCGTCCCTCACGCGGTTTTCCACCGCGCGCTGGTTGCGGGCAGAAAGCATGTCGATGAAATCGATTACCACCAGGCCGCCCATGTCACGCAGGCGCAACTGCCGGGCAATTTCATCTGCTGCTTCGAGGTTGGTCTGCAGTGCAGTTTCCTCGATATCGCCGCCACGGGTAGCCCTCGCGGAGTTGATGTCGATGGAGATCAGTGCCTCGGTGGGGTCGATGACGATCGACCCGCCGGAGGGCAGCCGCACTTCGCGTTGGAACGCTGTTTCGATCTGGCTCTCGATCTGGAAGCGGTTGAACAGCGGCACACTGTCCTGGTAAAGGCGTATCCGGTTTTTGTACTGGGGCATGACCTGGGTGACGAAATCGGTGGCCTGCCTGAACGCGTCTGCGGAATCAATCAATACCTGGTCGACATCCTCCCGCAGGTAGTCGCGCACCGCCCTGATAATGACATTGCTCTCCTGGAACAGCAGTTCAGGGGCCTTGACCTCAGCGTTGGCGGTGGTGATGGCTTCCCACAACTGCAGCAGGTAGTTCAGGTCCCACTGCAATTCTTCGGCGGAGCGGCCCACCCCGGCGGTGCGGATGATGACACCCATGCCGTCGGGGATTTCCAGGGCATCGAGCGCTTCACGCAACTCGGAGCGATCGTCCCCATCGATACGTCGGGAGATACCGCCGGCTTTAGGGTTGTTGGGCATCAGCACCATGTAGCGACCGGCGAGGCTGATAAAGGTGGTCAGGGCAGCGCCCTTGTTGCCCCGTTCCTCCTTGTCTACCTGGACGATGATTTCGGTGCCTTCCTTGACCACATCCCTGATCTTGAGGCGGCCCTCACTATCACCGGGTGGTTTGCGGTAGAAGTACTCCCGGGCAATTTCCTTCAGAGGCAGGAATCCGTGGCGGTCGGCGCCAAATTCGACAAAGGCCGCTTCCAGGCTGGGTTCGACCCGGGTGATCTTGCCTTTGTAGATATTGGATTTTTTCTGGAGCCGGGTGCGATTTTCGATATCCAGGTCGTACAGGCGCTGACCGTCGACCAGCGCTACGCGCAACTCCTCAGGTTGAGTTGCATTGATTAACATTTTTTTCATAGTTTGCCATTAGCCTTGAGACAACAGGCCTGGCGGGGCAGGAATCAGCTATGCGGCCAGCCCCGGAGGGTGGCGGACAGGAACCAGCGTTGAAGAGCTAGGGCTTGATCCACTCGTGGATCGCGCTGTGCTCACGCCGTTCCTGGCGCTCAGGTGCTTGGTCTACGCCAACCTGCAGCAGGGCTGCGGTCGCTACAGCGTTCAAGGGAAAGTTTGGTGGTACTGCCTTCGCCTTTTTGCTAGTGTCGCAGCACCTGAGACCTGCGACGACGCTGTACTGTCTGAATATCTGATTCTGTGTCCCGGCAGTATCTGCTGCGGGTTTATTAAACTGTCTTCACCCTCGCCCAAAGCCAGCCGTTTGGCCGGGCTGGCGGCAGAGCGCTTTCGGCTCGCGCCCTCTTTTGGACGGGGTGGTGACATCCGTTGGTCGGTGTGTGACCAGACTGGCGGAACCGTGCCTCTCTTTGGCAGGTCCAAGCGTTCGCCAGGGGGTTGCAAGTCACCAGCGCCGATCCTTTTCCGCGGCGGGTGGTGCGGCCACACGGGCTGGACTATACCAGCATATGGAAGAAAATTAAATGATTTCGGCAACTTATGCCTGAGCTTGAAGATCGCCCTGCCAACCACGGCGTGCATAACCTCAGTGTCGGCGAAGACTCGGCAGGGCAGCGTCTGGACAATTTTTTGGTGCGGGAGCTCAAGGGCGTGCCAAAAACCCGGCTGTACAGGGCCCTGCGCAAGGGAGAGATCAGGGTCAACAAGGGCAGGGTGAAGGCGGATTACCGCCTGGCGGCGGGCGACAGCGTCCGCATACCCCCCCTACGCCGGCCGTCCCCATCGGAGCCGACCCCGCTACCGCGCTACTGGGTGCAGCAGATCGGGCTGAGGGTGGTGTATGAGGACGACAGCCTGCTGGTCATCAATAAGCCCTCTGGTCTAGCCGTCCATGGCGGTAGCGGCCTGAGCTTCGGCCTGATCGAAAGCCTGCGCCAGTTGCGGCCGGCCGATCGCTACCTGGAACTGGTACACCGGTTGGACCGGGACACGTCCGGGCTGATCATGATAGCCCGGCGGCCGGCCATGTTGCGGGAACTGCACCGGCAGCTGCGGGAGGACAAGGTAGACAAGCGCTACCTGGCCCTCGTGGCGGGGAAGTGGCCGGCAAGCCTGCGCGTGGTCGAGGCGCCGCTAGAAAAAAACGTCCTGCAGTCAGGAGAGCGCATGGTGCGGGTCGCACGGGAGGGAAAGCGGTCTGTCACCGAGTTCACTGTGGTGGAGCGTTTTGACGGCGCGACCCTGGTGGAGGCAAAGCCCGTCACCGGGCGGACTCACCAAATCCGCGTACATGCCCGCCATGCGGGTTTTCCGCTGCTGGGGGATGATAAGTACAGCGACGAGCGCTCTGTGGCCCTTACCCGGGCGCTGGGACTGCAGCGCCTGTTCCTGCACGCCCGCTCCCTGCGCCTCCTGCTGCCGGAGTCGGGTCCGCTCGCGCTGGAGGCGGCCCTGGACCCTGATCTCGAAAATATTTTAAATAAACTTCGTAACTAATTGATAATGATAGCTATCTTTGATTGGGATGGCACGCTATGTGACTCGATAGAGCATATTGTGGGTGCGATGCAGGACGCGGCTTCCGAGCAGGGGTTTGAGCCGCCGCCGGCCACGGCAGTGCGCAATATAGTGGGACTTGGCTTGCCCCAGGCCCTGGCGCAATTGTTTCCGGCCCTGGACCGCGCCGAACATGCCCAACTGGCGCTGGCCTACTCCCGCCACTTTGCCGCTCCCGAGCGGGGCCCTGCGCAACTCTATGAGGGGGCCATCGCGACGCTCGACGGTTTGCGGGCACGGGGTATCGAGTTGGCGGTCGCCACGGGAAAGAGCCGGCGTGGGCTGGACAGGGTACTGGCCTCTCTGGGTCTGGCGGACTATTTCGATTCTACCCGTTGTGCCGACGAAACCCACTCGAAGCCCCATCCCCGAATGCTGCATGAAATCATGGTCGCCCGTGGCAAGTCTCCGGGTGATGCAGTGATGATAGGGGACAGTGAGTACGATATGGACATGGCGCGGCAGGCGGGCGTGCGTTCGGTCGGCGTCAGCTTCGGCGCCCACAGCAGTGATCGGCTCGCCAGTTTCGGCCCCCTGGCAGTGATCGACTCACTCCAGGAGTTGCTGGAGCTATCCGCCTTCGGCGGCTGATCCGCCGTTATATCCGCGCCTGGCGCGCGTTCCCGCCGAGTACAGGGTAGCCCGCTGCTGCCAGCAGATCGGTGAGGGCAATCAAGGGAAGCCCTTCAAGACTGGTGGGGTCCCGGCCCTCGAGTCGCTCAAACAGGGCAATGCCCAGGCCTTCGCATTTGAAGCTTCCTGCACAGTCATAGGGCTGTTCCCTGGACAGGTAATTTTCTATGCTTTTGTCGTCAAGTTCGCGGAAATACACCCTAAATGGTTCCACGTGGAACTGTTCGAAGCCGGTCGCGGCAATGCACACGGCGACGCCCGTGTAGAAGCTGACCACCTGCCCGGCGCTTGCCAGCAGCTGGGCGCGAGCGGCCGTGTGGTTGCCGGGCTTGCCCAGGATGCGGGGAGCGCCAGGATCCGGTGAGTCCAGTGCCGCCACCTGGTCACTGCCGATGACCAGCGCATCGGGATGGGCCTGCGCCACGGACCTGGCCTTGGCCACCGCCAGGCGGGAGGCCATGGCAGCGGGGCTCTCCGCCGCAAGCGCTTGCTCATCCACGCCCGATGCCAGGCAGCGGAAGGGGAGTTGCAGGCGCTGCAGCAGGTGCCGGCGGTAGGGCGAGGTGGAGGCGAGAATGATGTCCATGTCCGGGCTGCCTGTTACTTCAGGTAATTGGGTGAGCTACATAACTGAACTGTTTGTATTTTAAAGATATTTTTGACAAAGGGGGAAACCGCCCCTATGATGCGCGCCTATGTTGAGTGAGCCCCTCCCGAGCACGCTGGATGTCCGCAAGGCCACCGCGCGTGGCGTGAGTATCAGGGGAACCGTGAAACCACTTGATTTGCAGCGTTTTCGTTCGCTTCTGGCTGACGACGACGGCTCGATCGAGGCGGAATTATCGTTCACCCGGGACGAGGAGAACAGGCATATTATCCACCTGGCGGTCACCGCCGGTGTGATAGTCACCTGCCAGCGCTGCCTGGAACCACTGCCCATATCGCTTGCCTGTGATAACACGCTGGCGGTGGTATGGACGGATGAGCAGGCTGCCCAACTTCCGCGCCACCTGGACCCCCTGGTAGTCGAAGATGAGGCTTGCAGTCTTTGGGATGTGGTTGAGGAAGAACTGATACTGGCATTGCCACCCTTCAGTTATCACAGCACCGAAGAATGCCAACAGACATTGGCAAAGTTTAACGCCGGGCAGGCGCCTGAATTGGAGCCGGTTGCGGGAGATAAGCCAAATCCGTTTAACGTGCTGGCGCAATTGAAGCCCGGCAGCAAAACCTAGGAGTCAGTCATGGCTGTCCAGAAAAGCAAGAAAACGCGTTCGCGCCGCGGCATGCGCCGATCACACGATGCGTTGTCCGGTCCAACCCTCTCGGTAGACCAGACCTCCGGCGAGACACACCGTCGCCACCACATCACTGCCGACGGTTTTTATCGCGGCAAAAAGGTGATCAGCAGCGGTAGCGAAGACTGATAGCACCTGGTTTGCCCTGTCCCGCCGTTTGCAGTTGCGGTTTGGTCATCGCACAACCAGGTGAACGGGGGCGTATGCTCCCTCAGCTTGCTACCCTTGGCAGGTGCCGTTCGGCCCTGCCCCAGAAATTTACCGGGACTTTCCTCCCGGGCTGCTACCGAAACACACCAAGCTCCCGCGCAGGCGGTCCTGCGCCAGGGGTTTATCGTGGGCTACACTCCCTTACCGGCGCACTTTCCTCTATTCCGCCTGCAGTTTATGGCGCGGACCAGATGGGCGCCGGGGTTACCTCCAGCAGGCAGGAGTAGACGATGTCAGACCAGTCGATAGCTTTCGTATTTCCCGGTCAGGGCTCCCAGAAGACGGGCATGTTGGCAGCGGCCCATGAAAGGTTCCGGGCGGTGCGCGATACCTTTGCCGAGGCCTCGCAGGCCCTGGGATATGACATGTGGACCCTTGTGCAAACTGGTGAGCAGGAGGCACTGAATCTTACGGCAACGACGCAGCCTGTGCTGCTCACATCCAGCGTCGCGTTGTGGCGGGCATGGCTTGAGCAGGGCGGCCCGCCTCCCGGCATTATGGCTGGGCACAGTCTCGGTGAGTTCTCAGCCCTGGTGTGCGCTGGTGCGCTGGATTTTGCCGATGCGGTAAGACTGGTGAGGCAGCGCGGTGAATTCATGCAGACTGCTGTGCCTGTGGGAGAGGGGGCGATGGCGGCAATCATCGGTATGGACGATGACGCTATCAACCAGGTTTGCAGGGAAGCATCAACCCGTTCCGGCCGCGTGGTGGCGGCAGTGAATTTCAATTCTCCGGGGCAGGTCGTGATAGCTGGCCATACCGCGGCAGTCGATCAGGCGATCAGCCTGTTAAAGGAAGCCGGCGCGAAGCGCGCGATGCCCCTGCCAGTGAGCGCACCTTTCCATACTCAGCTGATGAAACCCGCCGGAGAGAAATTGGCACAGGTGCTGGCAGGTATCGTGGTCCGCAGCCCTGAAATACCTGTGGTGCATAATGTCCATGCCGCATTAGAAAGCGATCCGCAAAAAATAAGATCCTTGCTGGTGGAGCAGATATACAGCCCCGTCCAGTGGACCCGCTGTGTGGAGACGATCGCGGGGACCGGTGTCAGGAGTATCGTTGAATGCGGTCCCGGCAAGGTGCTCAGCGGGCTGAGCCGTCGTATCGACAAGTCACTGCAGAGCTTCTCCCTGGAGGAGCCCGATGAATTGCTGGCCACATTGGCCGCACTAAATCAACACTAGCAGGAGGAAGCTCCATGTCAGAAGAAAACAAGGTCGCCCTGGTTACAGGGGCGAGTCGTGGAATTGGCAAGGCCATCGCCCAGCACCTGGCTGCAGCGGGTTATATCGTTATCGGTACTGCCACCAGCGACGCTGGCGCGGCGAACATCACCGCCTACCTGCGCGAGTCCGGTAACGCCGGATGTGGCATGAACCTGAATGTGGCCAGCGAAGACAGTGTGGCAACCGTGACAAAGGCGATCTCCGAGCAATTTGCCGCGCCGCTGGTACTGGTCAATAACGCCGGTATTACCCGCGACAACATTCTCATGCGAATGAAACCCGATGAGTGGAATGAGGTAATCGAAACCAACCTCTCGGCGCTCTACCGTGTGAGCAAAGCCTGCCTGCGCGGCATGACCAAAGCGCGCTGGGGCAGGATAGTCAATATCACCTCGGTGGTGGGCTCCATGGGCAATATCGGTCAGGCCAATTACGCGGCCACCAAGGCAGGTGCAGAGGGATTTTCCCGCGCCCTTGCGCGTGAGTTGGGTTCGCGTTCAATCACTGTCAACTGTGTCGCCCCCGGGTTTATCGACACCGATATGACCAGGGAGTTGGCGCAGGAGCATCGCGACCTGATGCTGGGCCAGATCCCCTTGGGAAGGTTCGGCGCGGCGGAGGAGATCGCCGCGCTGGTAGGCTTTATTTGCAGTGACGCGGCGGCTTATATTACCGGCGAGACGATTCATATAAATGGTGGTATGTACATGGGTTAACTTGTTGAAAAAAAAGAATAAAGGGTAGCCTTAAGCGACCTCACAAAAAAAATTTTAAACTCGCCGGAAAAACAGGTTAAACTGCCGCCTCAGACCTCTCTGGCGGGTTTGATTCAGCACTAATCTCAGGAGCAGAGAATAATCATGAGCAGCATTGAAGAACGCGTGAAGAAAATCGTTGCAGAGCAACTCGGCGTAAAAGAAGAAGAAGTGCAGGCTGAAGCCTCTTTTGTAGAGGACCTGGGAGCTGATTCCCTCGACACTGTCGAACTGGTCATGGCTCTGGAAGAAGAGTTTGAGACCGAAATTCCCGACGAGGAAGCTGAAAAAATCACCACTGTAAAGCTGGCGATCGATTACATTACGCAGAACCTCGCCTGATAATCCTTTTTAGCGCTTCCCCAAAAGCCGTTTCTATTTTTTGATAGAGCGGCTTTTCTCATTTATGCTTCCCTGAGTTTCAGACCTGTCCGCCGTTTGAAGCTGGGATCACGGCAATAAGGAGTCAACGTGTTGATCGGCAGAAGAGTCGTTGTGACCGGCATGGGAATTCTCAGTCCACTCGGCAACACAGTGGTCGAGACCTGGCAGGGGATTCTGGCGGGCAAAAGCGGCGTTGCTCCAATAGATGGTTTTGACGTTTCCGCCTACAGCACTCGCTTCAGCGCTAGTGTGAAGAACTTCGATGTCGAGCAGTACCTGCCCATCAAGGACGCTCGCAAGATGGATCTTTTTGTCCAGTTCGGAATGGCGGCGGGCATCCAGGCCATGCAGGACAGCGGGCTGGAGATCACTGAGGAAATGGCCCCTCGGGTTGGTTGTGCCATTGGCTCAGGTATCGGCGGCATCGGCCAGATTGAAAAAAACGCAGAAATTATAAGAACCTCGGGTCCGCGCAAGATTTCACCGTTTTTTGTGCCCGGCTCGATTATCAATATGATCGCGGGCAACCTGTCGGTGATGTTCAACTTGCAGGGTCCCAACCTGGCGATGGTGACCGCCTGTACCACTGGAACGCACAATATCGGCCTTGGCGCGAAGCTCATTGCGATGGGTGATGCCGATGCGATGCTGGTCGGCGGTGCGGAAATGGCAACTACACCGGTGGGTCTTGCGGGCTTTGCCGCCGCGCGCGCGCTGTCCACGCGCAATGAAAACCCTGAGGCGGCTTCCCGGCCCTGGGACCGGGACCGGGACGGCTTTGTACTGGGTGATGGTGCAGGTGTTCTCGTGCTGGAGGAGTACGACATGGCCAAGGCGCGCGGGGCGAGGATTTATGCCGAGGTCCTCGGCTTTGGCATGAGCGGCGACGCCTATCACATGACCCTGCCACCCGAAGACGGCAGGGGCGCCGCGGCTGCAATGTCGAATGCTATCAGGGATGCCGGCATAGCAGCAGACAGGGTCAGCTATATCAACGCCCATGGCACCTCCACCAGTGCCGGAGACCTGGCCGAAAGTCGGGCAATAGAAACTGTGCTGGGCAACGCAGCGCGGCAGGTCGCGGTGAGTTCTACCAAGTCAATGGTTGGCCACCTGCTGGGAGCCGCCGGTGCTGTTGAAGCTATTTTTTCCATTCTGGCGCTGCGCGACCAGGTAGCGCCTCCGACTATCAACCTGGACAATCCCGACGAAGGCTGCAACCTGAACTATGTGCCAAATACGGCGCAGGAACGGCCCATCGACTGTGTCCTTTCCAATTCTTTCGGCTTTGGCGGAACCAACGGCTCCTTGCTATTTGCCAGGGCGGATTGAGCGCGTAACCCGTGGCCGGGGAGACCGTACTATGGGTCGACGGGACGCAGGGGTCTGTGCTGCCGCTACCCGATCGCGGTCTCGATTTTGGTGACGGTTTATTTGAGACACTGCTGCTGCAAGGCTCCCGCGCGCTTCATGTAGAGCTGCACCTGGCGCGTCTGCGCCGCGGTTGCAGTACCCTGGGCTTTCCCGAATGCGAACTCGCTGTCCTGGGGCAGTTGCGCCAGGCCGCCGCTGCTGCCGGTGAGCGCGGCTGGCCCTGGTCTGCGCTGCGCATCACCCTGAGCAGGGGCGCGGGTCCACGGGGCTATGCTCCTCCGGCAGAACCGGTACCACGCGTTATTGCCCGCCTTACCAACCTCGGCGAAGCGCCGTCGGCCATGGCAAAACCGGCTGCCCTGGGTCTTGCCACGGTCCGCTGGGCCTTGCAGCCGGCGCTGGCTGGTATCAAACACCTCAACCGGCTCGAGCAGGTTTTGGCGGCACGCGAGTACCGTGAGTCGGGTTTGGACGAGGCTGTGATGCTGGATCAGCAGGGTGCGGTGGTCTCCGTTGTTGCCGGCAACCTGTTTATTGTCCGGGGTGGCGAGCTTCTGACAGCTCCGGTAGACGCCTGTGGGATTGCGGGCACCCGTCGCGAGCTTGTCATGCGGCGCTGGGCGCCGGCGCTGGGGTTGGTAGTGCGCGAACAAACCCTCACCATCGACCAGCTGGAAAGTGCCAGTGAGGTATTTTATAGCAACAGCCTGATGGGCCTGCGACCGGTCGCACGCTACCGGCAGCGGTGCTGGGAATCCCACTCCACCTGCGAAGCGCTGTATCGGCTCTACCAGGGAGAGCTGGCATGATCCGCAAGCTGGTACTGCTGCTTCTTCTCTTTATTCTGGGCGCCATCCTTGCATATCAGGAACTGGAGCGACGTTGGCAGCAACCGCTGCGGGTGCCAGGGGAGGGCGCTGTTATCGATGTCGGTCCCGGTGACTCGCTGCGCGCGGTAGCCCGCAGGCTGCACCGTGAAGGGCTGGTGCCCTATCCGAATATGCTTATTGTTTATGCTCGGGTGACTGGAACCGACCTGCAGATCAAGCCGGGCGAGTATCGACTGCCCCCCGCGATCACGGCACAGGGATTGCTGGACCTGCTGGTCAGCGGCAAGGTCATCCAGTACAAGGTGACCTTTCCTGAGGGTATAAACCTGCAGCAGGCGCTGGCGCTCCTGGCGAGCCAGGGTCAGTTGGTGCTTTCCCTGGCGGGCATAGACGACCCCCGGTTACAGGAGTTGGTTGAACCTTACACCCACCCTGAGGGGCTGTTCTTTCCCGACACTTACCTGTTCCCGCGCGACACCACGGATCTGCAGTTGCTGCAGCGCGCCCATGAGAAAATGGTGGCAGTGCTGGAGCAGGAGTGGCTGGAACGCGAGGCGGACTTACCCTACAAGACGCCCTACGAGGCGTTGATCATGGCCTCAATCATCGAGCGGGAAACGAGCCTTCCTGAGGAGCGCGAGCAGATCGCCGGGGTATTTGTGCGGCGGTTGCAGGCTGGAATGCGCCTGCAGACGGACCCCACCGTCATATACGGCGCGGGGGAGAAGTTTGACGGGAATCTGCGGCGCGAGCACCTGGAAGATGACAGCAACGCGTACAACACCTATCGCCGTGACGGCCTGCCACCCACGCCCATCGCGCTTCCAGGCCAGGCATCAATTCGAGCTGCCTTGCACCCCGCACCGGGAAGAGAGCTCTACTTTGTCGCCCGGGGCGATGGGGGGCACCAGTTCAGCGCCACCCTCGCCGAGCACGAGGCGGCCGTGCGCAAATACCAGCTGGAGCGCAGGACCGACTATCGCTCAACCCCGAGGCAACCCTAGCGTATGACAACCAGGGGCCTGTTTATCACCGTGGAGGGCGGAGAGGGTGTGGGCAAATCGACCAACATCGCCTTTCTCGAGCAGCAGTTGAGGGCCTATGGCGCGGATGTGCTGGTAACCCGCGAGCCCGGCGGCAGCGCGCTGGGTGAGGAGGTCCGGCGCCTGTTGCTGGCTGTGGGGGAAGTACCGCTCGACCCCATGGCGGAGCTGCTGCTGGTATTTGCGGCGCGGGCACAGCACATCAGCACCCGTATCGAACCGGCGCTCGCTGCGGGCCGCTGGGTACTGTGCGACCGCTTTACCGATGCCACCTTTGCCTACCAGTGTGGTGGCCGTGGACTCGATCACCAGGTGGTCACCACGCTGGAAACTCTGGTGCAGGGCTCTCTGCGACCGGATTGCACCGTGTTACTCGATGCCCCCGCGGATACCGGCATGGCGCGGGTGCGGGCGCGGGGAGAATTGGATCGTTTCGAGTTGGAGGAGCTTGCTTTCTTTGAGCGGGTGCGTGCCACCTACCTGGAGTTGGCCGGGCGCAGCGGCGGGCGTTACCGCGTCATCGACGCGAGCCAGCCCCTGGACCAAGTGCAGCAGCAACTGCGGTATGTGTGCGAGGAGCTCGCGGCCTGCCGGGGCTTGCGGCAGCCTGCGCCATGACCAATCCGGCAAATATTGCGGAAGTCAGCGCGCCGATGCCCTGGCAGGCGCAGACCTGGTCGCGCCTCAATCAGCAACTGGCGCAGGAGCAACTGGCCCATGCGCTGCTGCTCACCGGCCCGCGATACACCGGCAAAACCACCCTTGCCCTGGCGCTTGCCCGCCTGCTGCTGTGCGCGGCACCCGTTGGGGGACTCAATTGCGGCAAGTGCCATTCCTGTGAACTCAGCGCCAGCGGGAGTCATGGCGATTTTCGTTGGCTTGAACCCGAAGGCACGAGCAAGGTTATCAAGATCGACCAGATACGGCAGGTGGTTGAGTTTATTGGCAGGACGGCCAGTTTCGGCCTGCGCAAGGTTATCGTGATCGCCCCGGCTGAGAGTATGAACATCAGTGCGGCCAACGCGTTGCTCAAAGTGCTGGAGGAGCCTGGCGCCAATACCTACCTGATCCTGGTGTGCCACCGGCCGCATGGGCTGCCCGCCACAGTGCGCTCGCGCTGCCAGTTTCTGCGGCCCGCCGGTCCATCGAGAGCACAGAGCCTGGACTGGCTCGATAGAATTTGCGGAACCCGGGCCGAAAGCGAGCGACTGCTGAACCTGGCAGGCGAGCTACCGCTATTGGCGGCGCAGTTACATGAAGACCGCACCGGCGAGCGCCTGCAGCTTGCCCGGCTGGCGATGCAAGGGCTGTTTTCAGGCGAATCAAGGGGAGCGGCCCTGACTGCTATCCTGGCCGATGAGGAGCTGCCGCGGGCAATGGGGCAACTCGCCGACGGTATCCAGGCACTGCTGCGCCGGCTGGATCGCGCTGCGCTGGCGACTGCACAGGCCAGGGCGGCATTTGAGTTGCTGGATGAAATGCGCGGGATCCAGCGGGCCATCAATGGTGGCTCCAATCCGAACCAGCAGTTGGTGCTCGAGTCATTGCTGGCAAAAGTACAACGAGTATTGGGCGACGGCGGGCTTGGTGATAACATCAGAACATGTCCATAGGCCATTGATCCATGAATGACGAAAGACACAACAGCCGCAACGGAATCTTGTCCCTGACCATCAAGGACAAGGCGGTCCTGTATTCGGCCTATATGCCTTTCCTGCAGTACGGCGGGCTCTTCGTCCCCACCAATAAGACTTACGATATTGGTGACGAGGTGTTCATGCTGTTGACCCTGATGGATGAACCGGAAAAAATACCTATAGCGGGAAAGGTGGTCTGGGTAACGCCGCGCGGTGCGCAGGGCAATCGCACCGCGGGCATAGGTGTTCAATTCAGTGAGCAGGATACCGCGGCCAACGCGAAAATTGAAAATCATCTCGCAGGCTCGCTTTCCTCTGATCGCCCAACGCATACCATGTAGCACATTATCCGAGAATCTTTCGAGATGTGCTTCGTAACTTATTGATTTAAATATAACTGACCCAAAAAAATGGGTCCCGAAAGGGACCCAAGAAGACCATTAGGAGTGAAACATAAAGGAATTTCTTCCCTCAAGGGGCATTGGGTTTACCCCTGCGACTGCCTGGATGTTCCAGGGGACAGACAGCCACGACCTTAGTATCGCCCATGAAATTGAATTTGCCATGGCGCGCCGCGGTTTTTTTTAGTCTCATTTGAAATATACATATGCGTTTTAAGTGTATTCGGCGATAAAAGGGTGAGTTCCGAACACGGCAGAGAGTTCCTGGTCGGCATTGTCGAGGGCTTTTATGGGCGCCCCTGGCCTTTCGCCACCCGGTTGGCCTATGCCGGCTACCTGGCTGAGGCGGGATTGAACACTTGCCTGTACTGCCCGAAGGCAGACCCCTTCCTGCGCAAGCAGTGGCAGGGCGATTGGCCGCCCGCGGAGTGGGCGCAGCTGTCGGAGTTATCTGCCGCTTACCGTCAACGTGGCATCCATTGGGGTGTCGGCCTGTCGCCGTTCGAACTCTACCGGCAATACGGCCGCGACCAGCGCAACGAGCTCAGGGACAAGGTTGCGCGCTTGGGTGAGCTCGAAGCCCCTCTGCTCGCGATCCTGTTCGATGATATGCCCGGCAACCTCGAGGATCTTGCCAGCCGTCAGGCCGAAATTGTCAGCGATGTGGTCTCCTGGCTGCCGGGAGTGAGGTTGCTCGTGTGCCCCACTTACTATTCGTTCGATCCGGTGCTGGAACGGTTTTTCGGCAGCATGCCGGTCGACTACTGGCCCCGGCTCGGCAGGGAGCTACCTCCCGGGGTCGACATTTTCTGGACCGGCAACCGGGTTTGTTCCGAGGTACTTTCCGCCGCAGACATCGAGCGGATTCATGCCCACCTGCAGCGTCCGGTGCTGCTCTGGGACAACTATCCGGTAAACGACGGCGCGGTTCGAAGTAACTTCCTCTACCTGGAGCGCCTGTCGCAACGCAACGGCCTGCCACGGGCCCTGCTCAGTGGCCATTTGTGCAACCCGATGAACCAGGGGCTGCTCTCACTGCCGGCTCTGGCGGGTCTGGCGGAGCTCTACCAACCGGGCAGCACCGCTACCAATTGGGTAGAACGGGCAATCGGCCCTGCCACCTGGCGGCAGATGCAGGTCGATCGCAGGGAGTTCCAGCAACAGGGCCTGTCAGGTATGGGCGAGGCCCGGTGCCGCGAGTTGGCAAGCAGCTACGCGGCCTTGCCGGGGCCAGCGGCGCGGGAAGTCTCGGGCTGGCTGCTGGGGGAATATCGTTTCGACCCGGCCTGCCTGACAGATTAGTGGCCCAGGTGACCCATACCAGTGCCGACCCTGCCGGTTTCACCCGCGAGCGCGGGGAGCCGCTGCGTTGTTATCGGCACTGGCGCGATGCGATTGCGGGTGACGAGGCGTTGCTGGTCGTGGAATTCCCGCTCCAGCGATACTGGCTCGAAGCCGAGGAACCGCTGCAGCTTACGGCAATTTACTGTGCCCATGGCGGGACCCTGCACGTTGCGGTCACGGACCAGGTGCTGACGGGGGACGGGCTCGCCCCGCGCCAGCAGTACCTGCATTGGGTCGAGCGGCACCGCTTGCTCAGTTGCGAGCCATCGACCCCGCTGCGCCTGCACCCCCATTACATCGACAAGCCCTGGGGCGGGGAGATCTGGTATACCGGGGTGGAGCGGCGGGGCGTGTGTATGTTCGCAAGGGGGAATGCGCATACCCCGATTCCCTGGCTGCAGGCGGTCCTGCCATCGGCGGCGTTGGGCCAGCCGGGTGTGCCGTTGCTGCTATTGAAAATCCTCGACCCCTTACCCCAGCCGGTGCTGGGCGATCTCTACTTTGAACTCCACGAAACCAAGCACGAGGTCTATGTAGTCACCCATGTAGACCGCCAGGCGTGGCCCGATGGGACTGCTTATATCCGCTGCGGCTTTGACCCCCAGCGGACAGCCCGGTACCCGGACCATGAGGAATTCAGGGCTGCCTACCTCGAATCTGTCCTCGCCTACGAGACGTTGCGGCGGGAGCTGGATGAGCTGCTCGAAGGGGGTGGGACTCCGGACACAATACAACAACGTCAGGAGCTGCTATTGCGGGAAAGGATGGAGGCGTTTACCCAGCTTCATCCCCTGCGGGTAGGTGATGTGTTCCGGATACCGCCGCTACTACCGCATGCACTGCAGCACGGTGTTCGCGTGGTGGAATTCCAGACTCCCTCGTATGAGCGCAAAATCATTTCCTTCGCCCAAAAGGTCCTCACCCAGGACCACTGGGACAGCCGGGAGGCCGTAGCCCGGATGCTGCTCGTGACGCCCCCCATACGCTCCCAGCGGGAGCATGCCGCCCCCTCGGGCGTCAAGGTCGAACAGATCGTGGACTTTCCCGATTTCGAAGTGTGGCGGTTGGCTATAAACCCCGGCATGCGCTGGCAGGTGGAGTCCGGGCCGAGCTATGCCCTGCTGCTGGTTGTGACCGGGGTCCTCGAGCTGGCGGGAAGCCAGTACGGCGCCGAGCAGGCGGTGTTGTTGCCGCACGGTTGGAGCGGCGATCTGCAGGTCCCGCAGGCCTCGCCTCCAGCTGTTCTGCTGTTGTCGAATCCTCGCGGTTAAGTGGTTTAACCGGCCATGGCTTTGTGGCAGAATCTGCGCCCTTGTGACTTCCTCAAAAGTCGTTTGAGGTTCGACATTACTTGCCGATAATCAATTGGTTATCAAGATAATGTAATAGATATTCTAACTCGATATCGGCCGGCACCAGAGGCGTGGGTATACTGCGGAAGTGGCGAAATTGGTATACGCGCTGGATTTAGGTTCCAGTGCCGCAAGGCGTGAGAGTTCGAGTCTCTCCTTCCGCACCAGTAGTAAAGTGACAGTCTGCGTGGCCTTCTTCAGCTCGCGCGGCTGCCCAAACTGAGTGACCGCCACCGGCGTTCAACACCTTTCGGATTGTAGCAGAGGAAATACCATGCAGGTTTCTATCGAGACGACTTCAGGCCTGGAGCGTCGTTTGACTGTTGGCGTACCGGCGGAACGCATTGACTCCGAGGTCAATAACAGGCTGCAGAAGGCCGCGGGCAATGTCCGCCTGGCGGGCTTTCGTCCCGGTAAGGTCCCCATGAAAGTGATGCGCCAGCGCTTCGGTGCGGGGGTGCGCCAGGAGGTGCTGGGCGAGGTGATGAGCCAGTCGTTTCAGGAGGCGGTGATCCAGGAAAAACTGCGACCGGCCGGCCAACCCAGCATCGAGCCCAGAAACCTGGAAGCGGGGAAGGATCTGGAATATGTAGCCACCTTCGAAGTATTTCCAGAGGTGGAAGTGCTTGAGATCAAGGACTTCAGCGTCGAAAGACCCGTTGCCGAGGTTACCGATTCCGACGTGGATAATATTATCGAGGTGTTCCGCAAACAGCAGGGCAGCTGGGAATCGGTTGACAGGTCCGCTGCCGAGGGCGACCAGGTCAATATTGATTATCACGGCACTCGCGACGGTGTGGAATTTGCCGGTGGCAGCGCGACCGGCAGTGATCTGGGGCTGGGTTCAGGCCGTATGATTCCAGGATTCGAAAGCGGCATAGTCGGCATGGTGGCCGGTGAGGAGAGCACCCTGCATTTGAGCTTCCCGGACGATTATCACAGCGAGGAGCTGAAAGGCGCCGCCGTTGAGTTCAGGGTCAAGCTGAACAAGGTGCAGGAGTTGGTCCCTGCCGCGCTGAACGAAGAGCTGTTTGCGAAGTACGGTGTCGAGGAGGGCGGGCTGGAAAAGTTTCGCAGCGAAGTTCGACAGAATATGGCGCGCGAACTCAAAAACGCCGTGCAGGGCAAGGTTAAGCAGCAGGTCATGGATGCTCTAGCCCAGGCCCACCAGTCGCTGGAGGTGCCGAAGGCTTTGGTAAAGCGTGAAATCGAGGCGATGCGCAACCAGATGTTCCAGCAGTTCGGCGGGGCGGGAGGGCAGAACCTGGATCTCAAGGCTCTCTTGCCGGATGATATGTTCAAGGAGAATGCCGAGCGACGGGTCAAGCTCGGCCTGGTCCTGGCGGAACTTGTGGATAAGTTCGCACTCAAGGTAGACGCTGGCAAAGTGCGCGAGATCATTGAGGAGATGGCGTCAACCTACCAGGACCCTGAAGAGGTGATCAACTGGTACTATTCGAACCAGGACCAACTGGCTTCAGTGCAATCCAGGGTGCTTGAGGACCAGATGGTTGAAAAGTTACTGGGCAATGCCCATGTAATAGAAAAGCCTTGTAGTTACCAGGAGGCGCTTGCCCAGGGGCAGCGAGAGGCTTGACCACCGATGTAGTCGGTCGCCGACTGCACATAATTGATCGACCTTAACCAGGGGAAGGGACGCATGTCATCTCAGTTCAACGGGCAGTACAGAAACACCACGAAGAGCCTGGGACTGATTCCCATGGTAGTTGAGCAGACTGCGCGCGGTGAACGCTCGTACGATATCTACTCCCGGTTGTTGAAGGAGCGGGTGATTTTCATGGTTGGCCCGGTCGAGGACCACATGGCCAACCTGATCGTTGCCCAGTTATTGTTTCTCGAGTCCGAAAACCCTGACAAGGACATCCACCTGTACATCAATTCCCCCGGCGGCTCGGTGACCGCAGGGTTGTCCATTTACGACACTATGCAGTTTATAAAACCCGATGTGAGCACCATGTGCATCGGGCAGGCAGCATCTATGGGGGCATTCCTGCTCTGCGGAGGCACCAAGGGCAAGCGTTACTGCCTGCCCAATGCCCGCACCATGATTCACCAGCCCAGCGGCGGTGCCCAGGGGCAGGCCACGGACATTGAAATCCAGGCCAAGGAAATCCTCATCATTCGCAAGCGCCTCAATGAGCTGATGGCGGAGCACACCGGGCAAAGCCTAGAAGTGATCGAGAGGGATACCGAGCGCGATCGCTTTATGAACGCCACCCAGAGCCTGGAATACGGCCTGATCGACGAAGTTCTGGTCAAGCGCAGTAATACCGTGCCGGGGAAGTAGCCTGAAGCATCCCGCGACCCAACCGCTGCCGGCCCGTGATGGGTGCCGCGAAATGAGCGGTTTAACCGGCTTTTGCACCCCTTGAGGGCTTGCAAATGGCCGCAAAAGACTTCATCGTAGGATGCACGGTGATGAGGCGTACATCTATAGGGCGTAGGGCGGCCGAATGAGCGAAAAAACCTCCAACTCCAGTGACGGCGGCAAGCTGCTTTACTGCTCTTTCTGCGGCAAAAGCCAGCATGAGGTCCGCAAGCTCATAGCCGGGCCTTCCGTGTTCATCTGTGATGAATGCGTGGACCTTTGCAATGACATTATTCGCGAGGAAGTCCAGGAAAACAGCAATGACGCCGGCGGAGACCACCTCCCGGTTCCCCGGGAAATCAACGCGATACTGGACGAGTATGTCATCGGCCAGAAACGCGCCAAAAAAGTACTTTCCGTCGCCGTCTACAATCACTACAAGCGCCTCCGCCACAGCCAGGGCCGCAGCCAGGATGTGGAACTGGGCAAGAGCAATATCTTGTTGGTGGGTCCTACCGGCAGCGGCAAGACTCTGCTTGCCGAGACACTCGCTCGCTTGCTCGACGTACCTTTCACGATTGCCGATGCCACCACGTTGACCGAGGCGGGCTATGTTGGCGAGGATGTTGAAAACATCATCCAGAAATTACTGCAGAAGTGCGATTACGATGTTGAAAAAGCCCAGGTGGGCATTGTCTATATCGACGAAATCGACAAGATCTCCCGCAAGTCCGACAACCCGTCAATCACCCGCGATGTCTCCGGTGAGGGTGTACAGCAGGCGCTGCTCAAACTGATCGAGGGCACCGTGGCTTCCGTGCCCCCACAGGGCGGGCGCAAGCATCCGCAGCAGGAATTCCTGCAGGTGGATACATCCAAGATCCTGTTCATCTGTGGCGGTGCATTCGCCGGCCTCGACAAGGTCATCAGGAACCGCTCGGAGAAGGGGGGTATCGGGTTTTCCGCCGAGGTGAAGGGCAAGAACGAGCGCCGCAATGTGGGCGAGCTGCTGTTCGATCTCGAGCCCGAGGACCTGGTGCAATACGGGCTGATTCCCGAGTTCGTGGGGCGCCTGCCGGTCATCGCCACGCTGGAAGAGCTGGATGTGGAGGCGCTGGTCCAGATTCTAACCGAACCCAAGAACGCGCTGACCAAGCAGTACAGCAAGTTGTTCGAGATGGAAGGGGTGGAGGTCGATTTTCGCGAGGATGGTCTGCGGGCCATCGCCGAAAAGGCCATGGAGCGCAAGACTGGTGCCCGGGGTCTGCGCTCTATCCTCGAGGGCGTGTTACTCGACTCAATGTACAATATCCCGTCGCAGAGCAATGTCACCAAGGTGGTCATCGATGAATCCGTTATTCGCGGAGATTCTGAGCCCCTGCTGGTATACCAGAACAACGAGCTCACCCCGAGGCTCGCAGCGACCGAGGACTAATCCCGGCAGGATTGACTGCCGGGCAGGTTATTGGCGGCGCGTTTTTTGAAGCGGAAGTAGGGTACGGCGCTTGTATTTGGCAAAACAGCCCACATCTTATCTACCGTAGCGCCTGAATTCCTGCTCAACCCGGAGACGTATATGGGTTCATCCTCAGTCATCGAACTTCCCCTGTTACCCCTGCGCGATGTGGTGGTTTATCCCCACATGGTGCTCCCCCTGTTCGTGGGGCGGGAGAAGTCAATCGAGGCACTCGAGTACGCGATGGCCAACGACAAGCAGATATTGCTGGTGGCCCAGCGCAATGCCGCGGATGATGATCCGGGCGCCGACGATATCTACCAGATGGGCACGGTGTCCAATATCCTGCAGCTGCTGAAGCTGCCCGATGGCACCATAAAGGTGCTGGTGGAGGGCGGCTACCGCGCGGTGCTGGATAGCGTAGAGGATGAAGGCAGGTTCGCCATTGCCGGGGTGCGGGAGGTCATCAGTGACGAGATTCCGGAGAAGGAGGCCGAGGGCCTGCTCCGCTCGACCATCACCCAGTTTGAGAAGTACGTCAATCTCAGCAAGAAGGTGCCGGCGGAGGTATTGACCTCGCTGACCGGTATCGACGAGCCGGGCCGACTGGCGGATACCATTGCCGCACATATGAGTGTCGATCTCGAGGAGAAGCAGCGAATCCTGGAGATTACCGGGATACGTCCGCGCCTCGAGCACCTGCTCGGCCTGATGGAGGCTGAGATCGACCTGTTCCAGGTCGAGAAGCGCATCCGCGGCCGGGTCAAGAAGCAGATGGAGAAGAGCCAGCGCGAGTATTACCTCAACGAACAGATGAAAGCTATCCAGAAGGAATTGGGAGAACTGGATGAGGCTCCCAGCGAACTCGACGAATTGCAGCTGCGCATCGACCGGGCGCAGATGCCGGAAGAGGCCCGCAACAAGGCCCTGGCAGAGCTCGGTAAGCTAAAGATGATGTCACCCATGTCTGCCGAGGCATCGGTGGTGCGCAGCTATATCGACTGGATGGTCTCGGTTCCCTGGTCGAAGCGCAGCAAGGTGAAGCACGACCTGAAGAATGCCGCGGCGATACTGAACGAAGATCACTACGGTCTGGACGAGGTCAAGGACCGCATCCTCGAATACCTCGCGGTGCAAAAGCGGGTACGTAAAGTAAAGGGCCCTGTTTTGTGCCTGGTGGGTCCGCCCGGTGTCGGCAAGACCTCGCTGGGTGAATCTATAGCGCGCTCCACCAACCGGAAGTTTGTGCGCATGGCCCTCGGCGGTGTGCGTGACGAGGCGGAGATTCGCGGCCATCGGCGCACGTACATCGGTTCGATGCCCGGCAAACTGCTGCAGAAAATGGCCAAGGCGGGCGTAAAGAATCCGCTTTTCCTGCTCGATGAAATTGACAAGATGGGAATGGACCACAGGGGTGACCCTGCCTCGGCGATGCTCGAAGTGCTCGACCCCGAGCAGAACCATGCGTTTAATGACCACTACCTCGAGGTGGACTACGACCTTTCGGATGTCATGTTTGTCTGCACCTCAAATACCATGAATATTCCCGGCCCGTTGCTCGACCGCATGGAGGTCATCCGCATACCTGGCTATACCGAGGACGAAAAGCTCAACATAGCCCAGCGCTACCTCAGCCCCAAGCAAATCGGCCTCAACGGCCTGAAGCAGGGCGAACTGGCGATCGGTAGCGACGCCATACTCGATATTATCCGCTACTACACCCGTGAAGCTGGCGTGCGCTCCCTCGAGCGGGAGATCGCCAAGGTCTGCAGGAAGATGGTCAAGGCGATCACCCTCGGCGAAGCTTCTGGCGGCATCACCGTGACGGCGCAAATGCTGCCGGACCTCCTGGGGGTCAGGAAGTACAACTATGGCATTGCAGAGGAAGAGAACAAGATCGGGCAGGTAACCGGGCTGGCGTGGACGTCTGTTGGCGGTGAGTTGCTGACGATAGAAGCGGTAGCCCTCCCCGGCAAGGGTCGCTACGTCAAGACCGGTTCCCTGGGCGATGTCATGCAGGAGTCTATCCAGGCGGCGTCGACGGTGGTTCGCAGTCGCTCCCAGACGCTGGGAATCCCCGCTGGTTACCACGAAAAGCATGATGTTCACTTTCATGTGCCGGAGGGCGCTACGCCCAAGGATGGACCCAGCGCCGGCGTCGGTATGTGCACGGCCCTGGTCTCGGTCCTGACCAATATTCCAGTGCGCGCCGACGTGGCGATGACCGGTGAAA
>Ga0105097_10000145_pt1 | contig 28617 bp, 50 predicted proteins | sample PPLLak12cMay2015_FD_87035 | JGI IMG/M metagenome (GOLD analysis project Ga0105097, IMG submission 87035) | Freshwater sediment microbial communities from Prairie Pothole Lake near Jamestown, North Dakota, USA - PPLs Lake P7 Core (1) Depth... | ecosystem: Environmental > Aquatic > Freshwater >...
AGAAATACGGCGCGCTCGTGCAAATTGCACAGGAACTTGTTTCTGACGCAGGATTCAACATCACCAGTTACATCGCACAGCAGCTAGGAACCTCTCTAGGTCTTCAGGCTAACTCCGTTCTAACCACAAAGCTATCCGCAGCCGCTGGCTCAGTAGTAACTGGTGGAACTGGTGTTGCTGGAGCCGCTTCATACGAGAACCTAATTGACCTTGTATACGGAATCGCTGATGGCGCTCGTGTACTTCCAGGTCTAGGTTTCCAGATGAGCAAGACTGGTATTGCAGCCGCTCGTAAGTTGAAGGATGGCGCAGGAAACTACATCTGGACCAACTCAGCAGTTCCAGGTCAGCCAGCAACCTTGCTTGGCTACCCAGTGTACGAGAACCCAAATGTTGCAGCAGTAGGAACAGCAGCTAAGTCGGTGCTTTTTGGGCATTTACCGAGCTTTAAGGTAAGAGTCGCAGGCGGGGTCCGAGTGGACCAGTCAACCGATTTTGCTTTCAACACTGACACTGTTACATACCGCGGTCTAATCCGTCTTGACGGTGGACTAACCCACGCTACCCACATCGGGTACTTCAAGGGTGGAGCTAGCTAAATCTAGCCCCGAGTAAAAAGCTGGCGGGGGTCACAGAGCGTAGGACTGTGGCCCCTGCCTTTTTTTGCTATCATTCTGTTATGCCTACAAATAAAGAGAAACTGACTGGAGCTGTAAGCGTCTGGTCCAATAGCTACAACGCCCCTACTGGATACGGCCAACAGGCCACAATGCTAGTTGACCGCCTAAAGCGTTCGGGCCTCGATGTTGCCATGTTGTCTAACTATGGCCTTGAGGGAATCCCAAGTTCAATTCAAACGCCTTATGGCAAAGTCCCACATTACCCAAGGGGTTTAGACCAATACTCAAACGACTCAGGGCCGCTTGACCACAAACTATTTGCCAGTAAACACGATAAACCAAACCTATTTATTAGCCTTTACGATGTATGGGTAATGAACGCAAAAGGCTATGACGAATTTCCAATAGCTGCTTGGACACCACTTGACCATGTAACACTTCCACCAAGAGTAGAGAAGTTTTTACGCAAAGAAAATGTCACACCTATTGCTATGTCGCCTCATGGCGTTAGGCAACTAACAGCCAAAGACATCAAGTGCGAGTATGTGCCTCACGCCATAGACACGAAGGTTTACAAGCCAAACTACAAAATCGGTCAGCATGAGATAAACAAGTATCTAGGACTCAATCCTGAAACATTTATTGTCGGTGTTGTGGCTGCTAATAAAGCATCTGGATTGGTTCATCGCAAAGCCTATGGCGAGCTAATACTTGCCTTTAGTATCTTTGCTAAGGACAAGCCCGATGCAGTGCTTTACCTACACACAGACTCATTCGGTTCTAGCGGTGGCTGGAACTTGCTAAATATCCTTAGCTCACTTGGAGTAAAAAAAGAACAGGTTATCTTTCCAAACCCACTTGACTACCGATTCGGTTTAGCACAGGCTGACCTAGCTGCTCTTTATACACGCATGGATGTCATGCTTGCACCTAGCTTCGGTGAAGGCTTTGGCGTTCCAACAGTAGAGGCACAAGCTTGTGGCACAAGGGTAATCGGTTCTAACTGGGCAGCAACACCTGACCTAGTAAGTCCTGACTCATGGCTAACTGACGGACAGCTAACTTGGGATGCTGGGCAGGATGCCTGGTGGATGACACCTAATGTTTCTAGCCTTGTCAACGCCCTAGAAGAGTCCTACAAAGCCGAGCGTGGCCCATCACAGGTTGCCATTGACTTTGCTAGTCAGTTTGATGTTGAAAAGGTGTGGACAGAGAGCTGGTTGCCGATTCTAAGGAAGCTGCTTGTTTAAGCTATCTGATTTACGGAACAGACATGCTGGAGAAACAATTTGGGTTTTAGGTTCTGGCCCATCTCTAAACTTTCTCGATAGTAACTTTTTCCAGGATAAGTTAGTTGTTTCCACAAATCATTCTGCAAGAGTTTTGGGGGTTACTCCTGCTTATGCTTTTAGTCATTATCACCAAGACGCAGATGATTTATCCAATGATTCTGGCCTTGTTGTCACCTTAGCTAAGAACTACCTAAATAATCAGCCCTACCCAGATACTGATAATGCAAAGATTGTTTTAGCAGAGCAAGATAACTACCAACCCCCTGGTAGTGCTTGGAATCCATTTACAAATCCACCACGCAAAGATTCTCTAGTCTTTGGGTCATCGAGCTTACATGGTGCTATGCACTTAGCTGCATTGTTAGGTGCAAGTCACATTATTCTTGTGGGTGCTGATTGTGGAACTCTTGATGGTGAAAATAGAGTAGCTGGGTATCAATCAGGTGACACTCCTTGGGCTATTTACAATGAACATCACAGGCTCATGAAAGAGTATTTGATTCAAGAATATGGCGTAACTGTTTATTCGCTAAACCCTTTTATCAATCTAAATTTAGAAGGACACACATTCAATGGCTCATAGTCAGCAAAGAGATTTTTTTAGGGTAGTAAAAAACAATAACCCCCAAGCCTTTACAGGGGTGGAAGTTCTTGAGATTGGTAGCCTAAACATAAACGGCACAGTCCGAGATTTCTTTGACTCGACTCGATACATTGGTGCTGATGTAGCAGACGGCAGAGATGTGGATGTTGTCTGTAACGGCGAGAACCTAGATTACCCAGACAACAGCTTTGATGTTGCTGTTTCTGCTGAGTGCTTTGAACACAACCCAGAGTGGGTAGCTACCTTTCGCAACATGTGGCGAATGAGCAAGAAGTATGTGCTTATGACCTGTGCCTCAGAAGGCAGAGCTGAGCATGGCACAACTCGGTCAGACCCTGGCTCATCGCCTTTGACGCTTAGCTGGGATTATTACAGGAACCTAACCGAGCAAGACTTTAGGGCAGAGTTCAATCTTGATGAGATGTTTACCGACTACTACTTTCAATACAACCCTGACTCTTGTGACCTGTACTTTTATGGCGAAAAGAAAGCCAATGCTTGAAAACCTGATAGTGCCAGTGCTAAATCGCTATGACTTGCTTCAACGGATGCTAGACAGCGTAGATGTTTCGGTTGAACACTTGCTTGTGATTGATAACGGCCTAGGCTCAAACCTAACCTTCAACAAAAACTTTAAGAAAGTCACAGTTCTAGACATGCCAGCTAACTTTGGCGTATCTGGCTCTTGGAACTTAGGAATCAAGTCTTTTCCATACGCTCAGCGTTGGTTTATAGCTTCTAACGATGTTGTCTTTGAGCCTGGTGCATTAGAGCAACTGTCACACGCTCGCAGAGATGAGATAACCCTGACTGGCGATGCTCCACACTGGCAAGCTTTTGCTTTGGGGGATGAAGCGGTAGCTGACATAGGGCTTTTTGACGAGTCTTTGTTTCCTGCTTACTTTGAAGATAACGACTACACGAGAAGGGCTGAGTTTGTAGGAGTCAACATTCGGTTGCTTGACATCAAGCTTAGGCACGACAACAGCTCTACAATCAAGGCTGGGTACATGGACAAGAACGCTCAGACCTATTCCAGAAACGAGAGTAACTATCGGTCTAAGATTGACAGTAACGACTACACCGCAGGTAGTTGGTCATTAGACATTAGACGAGCAAACGGCTGGGAATAAGCCTAAAGAGTATGCTTTTCGGGCGATAGAATAGGAACATTATGGCAATTACCAATGGCTACGCCACACTTTCAGAGGTCAAAGCCTCACTTCGTATAACTGACAGCATTGACGATACTTTGCTGGAAACAGCTATTGAGTCTGCTTCTCGTATGATTGACGGCTACACAGCTCGTACTTTTTACAACGCAGGTACGGCAGTTAGAAACTATGCAGCTACTGACGCAATCAACCTAATTATTGACGATGCAATTTCTATTTCTCAGGTATCTTCTACTGACGAAGTTGGCGACTTATACACAATCTGGGATGCAAATGACTATCAACTTGAGCCACTAAACAGTCGCTCAGATGGACTTTACATGCCATACACAGGCATAAGAGCCGTCAACACTTACACATGGCCTGTTGTAGACCAGCAAGCTCTTTGTCGCATTACAGGAGTATGGGGCTGGGCTTCGGTTCCAATAGCAATCAAGCAAGCAACAGTAATTCAGTCTTCAAGGCTTTTCAAGCGTCTTGACTCTCCGTTAGGTATTGCTGGATTTGGTGACATGGGAGCTATTAGGGTCAACAGATACCTAGACTCAGATGTCGAGCAACTAGCTATGCCTTACAGAATTATGAGAAACTTCGGCTAATGAGCATCAGCCAAATTCGGTCAGCCCTAGCTACCAACCTTGCTACCATTTCTGGCCTACGGACTGCCGCAGAGATTCCCGACTTACCTAACCCGCCTATTGCCATTGTTAGCCTAGATTCGGTTACTTACGACCAGGCTTACGCAAAGGGCATGACAACCTACACTTTTACAATCACTGTCATTGTCGGTAGGTCTGCTGAGAGAGAAGCACAACGCAAGCTTGATGCCTACATCTCTCCAGGGGCAAACAGTGTCAAAAATGCGATAGAATCAAACAAGACTCTTGGTGGATATGCCTACGACTGCCGAGTCGTGTCAATGAACTCAGTTGGTTCAGTGACAATCAGTGATACAACATACCTCGCTGCTGACTTTACGGTCACAGTAATAGCAAACTAGGAGAAATAAATTGGCTAAATTTTACGCACAAGACTACAAGGTCACATTAGGAACCGCTGTTCTAAGCAGCTCGATTGCTTCTGTTACCCTTGACATTACCACAGACGAAATTGAAACGACCAGTTTCGGGTCATCCTATCGTACAAGACTGGGTGGGTTAAAAGACGCATCTGTATCTCTTGACTTCCACCAGGACTTCGGAGCTGGCGCTGTTGACTCTCTACTATTCCCACTTATGGGTCAGACAGTAGATGTAAAGATTGCACCGACTTCAGGTACAGTAACCGCTACAAACCCTGAGTACCGCTTCTCGGCTCTTGTTACCCAGTACCAGCCTTTCGCTGGCGCTGTTGGCGACTTGGCTACTCTTTCTGTAACTTGGCCTGTATCTGGCGAAGTTGTAAGAGGAACTGCACCAGCCGCTTAATACTGCTAAGCTAGTCGTATGAAACTAAACCTACAAATACAGTTCACCGATAAGCCAAACGAGTCCAAGCTTGTTGTTTGCAACCCATCAGACATGATTAAGTTGGAAACAAAGTTTGACATCTCGATTGCCAGTCTTGAAGCAAACATCAAGATTACTCACTTGCTTTTCCTAGCTTGGGCAAGTGAAACAAGAACCAAAGCGACTACTGCATCATTTGAAGAATGGGTGGACACTATTGAGTCCGTCAGTCCAGCAGATGAACAAAAAAAATAGTCGGGCTTGGTGACAGTTCTGCTCACTGGTACATTGCAACATTAGCTTGCGAAACTGGGATTAGTCCCAGAGAGCTGATGGAGTTAGATGACAGGATGCTGTGGACTTTAGGCAGGTATCTGGTCTATAAAGCTCAGCACCAAGCGCCTCAGATTTGAGAGGACATCCTTCGGGGTGTCCTCTCTTTTTTTGCTTCGGTAGAATAGATAAAGAATAGGTGGTCTAAGACATTGAAGCTTTATACAAGTGGGCAAGGAACAATTCAGGTCAGCGCCACAGATTACAAACGAGTTATTAAAGAACTAAATAAAATTGACAAAACCTTGTCTTTGCAACTGAAAAAAGAATACAGAAAAATAGCCATTCAAGGCCAAAAGTCAGTGAAAAAAGAAATTCAGACAATGGGTAAAAACGGTCCTTTTGCTGGTTCTACAAGAAAGTCAACTGGTAAGCCAGCTAACGGAATGGCTCATGGTGGTCGAACTGGTTGGGGAACTAACTATGGAAGTGCGGGTGGCGCACTTGGAGATGCAAAAAGGTATCCTTACGACTCAGTGTTAATTGAGTCTTATACACGCGCAAAAAAGAATCAGACTGGTATTGCTCGGTTGCGAGTTAGGTCAGCGGCCACTGTTTTAACGGATTTAGCCAGAAGCTTTAGGGGTGGCGGTAAGACTAGGGCTTATCCAATTCGGTTGTTTGGTGGACCCGTAATTATGCGTTCCCACACAAAAACATGGAAGGGTGTGGCTTACTTTATTAGAGGACTTGGTGCAATTTCAAAACCAAGCCTTAAGGGTAAGTCAAGAAATGTTTATCCTGGTTTTGATAAGTCGTATCCTGCGATGAAAAAAGAGACAGAGCTAGTGATTAAACAAGCTGTCAGAATAGTAAAAGCAAACATAGATAGGTCTTCCAAATGAGCAACATGTTCTTGAACATCGTCAGCACCTTCAAGGGCGATGGTATCAAGCAAGCCACAAGTCAATTAGGTGCTTTTAGTGGCAAGATGGGTGGCCTTGGCTCAGTTCTTGGCAAGGTGGGTACGGCCCTAGCCGCTTTCGGCGTTACAGCTAAAGCTATCTCTTTTACGCGAGAGTCAATTACAGCCGCTCGTGACTTAGAGCGAAACCTCTATGGTGTTGAAACTATTTTTGGCAGTCTAGCCCCGAAGATGGTTCAGTTCACCAAAGACGCTGAGGAAATGGGTCTTAGCCAATCTAAGGCTGCCAAGGCAACAACATTTATCGGTTCGGTTCTAAAACAATCTGGCTTTGCCATGAGCGATGTTGCAGTAGAGACACAAAAGCTTGTTGGGCTAGCTACTGACCTTTCTATCCTCTATGGCTACGATGTCCAAGAAGCCTTGCTTGGTATGACTGCTTTGTTCCGAGGTGAGTACGACCCGATTGAGAAGTTCGGTGTCGCTATGAAGCAAAACGAGATTAACTCGGAGCTTGCTGCCAGAGGACTAAACAATCTTGAGGGTGCTGCCAGAAGAAACGCCGAGCAGGTTATCCGAATGGAACTCTTGTATGAAAGAGCTGGCGATGCGATAGGAACATTTGCTGGTCAAAGCGGAACTCTATTTACCGAGCAGAAAAAACTCGGTGCTACTTTTGAAAACTTCCAAGCAAGCCTAGGTGAAGCTGTTATACCAGCAGTTACACAGCTCAATGTACTTTTCAGAGAGCTTCTAAGCGACATAGGCCCAGGCATGCAGTCAGCCTTTGCTTTCTTGGCAGAAGTTTTGTCGGGCGTTGTTGGGCTAATACAACAGGCGATGGACCCAACCAGCGACCTTGGGGAAAGCGTTGCAGCGTTAGGGATTCAGTTTGAGTCGTTGTTTAAAACAATCTTTGGTCAAGAGGCAACAATAGGCACTGTCTTTGAAATTGCTGGTGTAGCCCTAGGTATGTTTGTAGACCTTATGCACGACTTACTAAGAATTGTTCAAAATACAATAATTGGTTTTCAGGTTATGGGCGAACAGATTGGACTATTGCTTAGTGGCAAGTTTGCAGAATGGGCTGCTTTTGATGCCGCAGGAGAAATCCGTAAGCGTATTGACCTAAAAGACACTATTCAAGCCAACGAACTTGCTGTGAAGCAATACATTGCTGAATGGGACAAGGCACGAGAGCTAAAACTTAGTGGACACATTGGCTCAATCAACCTAACAGCAGACGCTTGGGAAAGAGCCAACAGAGCAGCATCGCTTTACTCAAGACCAAAGGGTTTGCCAGCCTCAGCAGACGCTATCGAAAGATGGCTAGCTGTTGTTGCTCCACAAACAGAAGCCGTTGCAACATCTATTGATTCAATCGTAAGCGCTGCCACAGGCGGTTCAACAGAGGGAACAACGACACCAGCAGCGGAAACGGGTCCAACTGGATTACAAGCCTGGCTAGCTTCGGCTGCCGCAGACGCAGAAAAAGCTAAAAAGAGAATAGCTCTTATAGGTGCTGGTTTATCTGAAGCCGTTGCCGATTCCATTTTGTCTTCAACAGACCCAATCAACGCGGCAAACGAAGCCCTTACGCTGATTGCCAGTGGTGGTACAGCGGCAATTAGAAAGCTTACTCGTGCGTTTAATAGCTCTGCTGAAGGTCAGCGTCTAGCAGCGGAAAGAGCTGAAGAAGCAAGAAGAAAAGAAAAAGAAACTCTTGAAAAACGAAAAGCAGCACTAGAAGCTTTCCAGCAATCAGTCAAAGATGTATTTGCTGGCATAAAAGATTCAATTATGTCTGCCTTTACCTTGCCTGACCTTGGAAACTCGGTCAACTCAATTACTAAGAACATACAAAGACTTCTAGCCAAGACTAGGGCTTTCGCTGCAAACATTAGCCAACTTAGTGCGCTTGGTCTAAACTCCAACCTTTTACAGCAGGTAATTCAGGCGGGACCAGTCGCGGGTTCACAGCTAGCCGCTGCCCTTGTTGCTGGTGGAAGTAGCTTTATTGGTCAAATTAACACTTCTTTTGGGGAATTTGGTAATCTAGCTTCTACTATTGCAGGAGTCGGCACACAAGCCGCTTTTGCTAACCCTCAGACAGTCAACAATTACAGTGTTGAAGTAACTGGCGGTTTGGCTACTAGCGCAGATGTGGGTCAAGCAGTTGTCAATGCAATTAGAAACTATGAACGCCAATCGGGTTCAGGTTGGAGGGCTTAATTGTCAGTAAGAGTAGAGTTCGGTTTTGCACCTTCAGGTGAGCCTGTCGAGTATAACGACATAACTGACGATGTAATCAGCGTTTCTGTAAACCGAGGCAAAGACCCTGAAGCGGAAACTTTCAATGCTGCTTCGTGTTCTGTGCAGCTAAATAACCAAACTCGTAACTACGACCCCGACTACGGACCTAGCCCCTACCAGGGATTAATAGTGCCAACAGGTTCGTTAAGGATTTACTCAAATGACCAGATTGTTTTTACAGGTCTTATCACAGACTGGAACTTTACCTATTCACCTAGTGGTGATTCGGTTGCAGAGATTGTGGCGACTGATGCTTTTTGGAACCTTAGCAATCAGGCTTTGACAGAGTTCTTTCCTGGACAAAACCTTAGTAGCGCTAGACTTACAACAGTTCTTGCAAGACCAGAACTCGGTGGAACGGCAGTATGGCCATCAACCATGCGAAAAATCTCTACTGGTGTGGCAATTTTAGGCGATTACGATGTTCCAGAAGGAACTAACGCCCTAAGTTACCTTCAAGAGATTGAAAAAGCCGAGTCTGGCAGATTGTTTATTGATAAAGAGGGTCGCATAGTCTTTAGGTCAAGAAACAACGACCTTCAAAATGCAACCTATCAATACACAAGAACAAACCTGTCTGCAAACCCAAGCTTTGAAGTCAATCTGCGTAACTGGACAGTTGCTAGTTTTACAACACTTACAAAATCAACAGCACAAGCCTACATAGGAACTGCAAGCGGGCTTTTAACTCGTACTGACTCAAGACCTGTAATAGTAAGTCAGCTTTTTAGTAGCAAGCCTTTTGCTGATTACACTGGTTCTGTTTATGTAAGAGCGCAGTCTGGAACAGTAGATGTTGCTTTGACTGGTCTTAGTTCAGCAGACGGCAGCTTTTTTACAAGAGTCAGTTCTGTAAGTGCAGCAATCGCTGATACTGGCTGGACTCGCATGAGTACCACCTTCAGCCCAAACAGTATATTTTCTGCCATTGAAATTTCAGCACCAAACGCTATTTTCCTGGATGCTGTGCTAATCGAAGAAACACCACTACTTGATGCTTATTTTGATGGAAGCAACGACCCAGTTTACAATTCAACTGACCCCGAAGCACCTGATTATCAACCTGAAAGAGCCTTTGAAACCTACGACACGAGTTGGAACCTATAAATGACTTTTGCAACCTTTAGTAGCCCAGCACCGACTACCTCGGCAACTGGCAATTTTGCTCAAAAAATAGCGGAACGGATTATTTTTCCACAGATTAGTGGAAGGGATGCCCCAGGTAAAACTGGCGTGTTTGCTCAACCCGCACTGATTAAGCAACTTGGTATCTCTGTGGGTAAAGAAGTAACAAGCCCTGACAAAATTATATTCTTTGTCGCTGATAGCAACGGCTTTATTAATTTAGACTTTGCAGGAGATGTGTCAGTTCCAGACAACACAACATCAATAAAAGTGTCAACGCTTAATCAACCAAAGCCCGTTTTTTCAGGTCGTGACTATTGGATTGGTTTTTTTGGCGCACTTCCTGCCAATCCCTTAAATGGTTCTACTTCTTTTCTTTGGGGACTCGTTGGTGGTACTCCAACCGCAAGACTTGACCAAACAAGTTTTAAAACTAGAGCTTTCTTTAACATTAAAAGTTCGCTCTCTGCTGGGCCAGGTTCTCTTAGCTATCAACTTTATTACAATGTTCTTCCAACACAACCGTTAAACCTAAACGCTGTTGTTTCTGGACCTTCCGATTTAGATGTCTCTCTAAGCTGGGATGCGGTTGCCTCAGATGGCGGCGAAGCGGTCACTGGATACAGGCTTCAATTTTCCACAGATAATGTCACTTGGTCAAACCTCAGTGCAAACACAGGAACTACGACTAGAAGCTATGTGGTTAACAACCTAATCCCTGGAACTACCTACTACTTTAGGGTTGCCGCAATAAATTTAGTTGCTACTCTTTCAGGAAGCGACTACTCTGGACCATATTCTGAGGTTGCTACTGTTACTATTCCAGGTGCAACTGCTGGTAATGCTCAATCGGTTGTAACGGTTACAGTAACCAACCCAGAGCCTAACCCAGTGCGTTTTAGTGACTTTGGAGATGGTATTCCATTTAAGAACATAGATGTCCAGTATGGCTCAGAGTTTTTATACAACGAAATCCAAGCGACAACACAGGATAGTTTTGCTGAAACTCAAATACTGGAAGCCCCTGGGTCTAAGGCACTTTACGGAACTAGAACATACGCACTGACATCCCTATTAAGTGCTACTGACGAAGAAGCTCGCTCGGTTGCGAGAGATTACCTGACCTATTACTTCCAGCCACAAAACAGAGTTCAGGGCATTGTTGTTGACTTGTTTACTTTGCCAATAGAAGAACAAGTAAGGGTTTTAGGGTTAGAAATTGACGACTACATAACCGTAAGTTTCACACCCAACGGCATTGGTGAGCCTAAAAGCGTGGATGGTTTAGTAACTGGTATTTCACACAGAATCTCAATTACTAGCCATGAGGTAGAATTAAGACTTAGAAACCAGCCTTTGCTATTTACCCTAGACAGCAATAGCAAGGGTATCCTAAATGTCAACCTACTAGGACCATAGAAGGAAATTGTGCCAAGAAAAGAATTTGTAGCATTTAATAGACTGGATGCCTCTGATGTAAACACATATCTTATGGACCAGTCTGTCATGACCTTTGGCGGGACAGCAGCTAGAGCGTCTGCTATTACTACCCCTGTAACTGGTATGTATACACATCTGACAGATTCTCCACCTCGTTTAGAGTTTTGGAATGGAACAGCTTGGCGTTCGCCATTTGGTCAAACTCTCGTGTCATCCTCAACCTTTTCAGCAGTAACTCAGATTCTTCTTGATAACATTTTTACCTCAGAATTTGACAACTACAAAATTGTTGGTTCAATTTCTGGTACTGCTACAACTGGTGTGAACTGGCAGCTAAGAAGCGGTGGAATAAACCTTACTACCAACACCTACTTAGGTGTTGTGCTTAATGGTTACAACACAGCATCTTCAACGCAAGTTACCGCACAAGGTAATGGAGATTTTGGACTTGTAAGAAATTCAACTAGAAGGGCTATTTTTGAGGTAACGCTGACAAACCCTGCCAATACTTTTGAAACTATGGCAATATCAAATGTTTATGACCCTAGTGCCAACGGATTGGCTTATTGTAATTTTCAAAATACAAGCACTCTGGCTTATGATGGAATTAGAATTTTTGCTGCCAGCGGAACATTTACTGGAAAATTTGAAGTATATGGATTGAGGAAGTAATGCAAGACACTCCAACAACCCTAGTTTTTGACGCATCTACAAATACAGAAACCATAAGAAACCTAAGTGCCGAGGAAATAGCGGAAATTGAACAAGTCAAAGAAATCTTTGAAGCTAGACAAATAGAGTTAGAAGCAAAACAAGCAGCTCGTGAATCTGCCCTTGCCAAACTAGCTGCCCTTGGTCTTACAGAAGCGGAAATAGCGGCACTATAAAATGGCCGAGGAAACAACAACTGTTCGCATAACGCAAGTTGACATCTACAAGAAGCAACTTGAGCATGGCGAGATTCTTGTCAAGGTTCTTCAAAAGCTAGACCACTTAGACGATGTACCTGAGCGGATTAGAGAAGTAGAGCTTACCCTTGCCAGACTTGCTTGGATAGAGCGCATTGCTTACGCGGGACTTACAGGCTCAGCAATCGCCATCATTGGTTTACTAATAAACACGATAGGAAAATAATGTCAGCATGGATTCGTTCGGTTGAGGGCAAGATTACTCACGACTTTCAAAGACACATTACAAGGACGCCAGCATCAAAGAACCCTGGAACTGACTACGCCGTTCCAACAGGCACACCAGTCAAGGCTGTTGCCGATGGAACTATCTCTGGTATTGTGACCACTTTTACTGGCTCTGGTGGCCGCATGATTTTTCAGAGTTTTCCATCAGGTCATAACGCTGACTACCTACACCTTTCACGCATTGATGTTCAGCCAGGTCAGGCAGTAAAACAGGGTCAGGTTATTGGCCTTTCAGGTGCATCGGGTCTGGGTAAAGAAAACGGCTACGGCCCACACCTACATTTCTCGTTTAGAGTCGGTGGCAAGTCAACTATGGGCGCTGGCAACCTTGACTACGAAGTATTCCTGACTCAGCAAGGTGGCGCTCCTGCTAAACCTGCCACACCCTCAAAGCCAACTAAAGCATCTGCTGGAGCTAGGGCTTTCGGCGGTAAAGAACTAAAGCGCGGCGAGCCAGCAAGTCCAGATGTTCTGTACTTACAAAACAAGCTAGGCGTAAACCCTACTGGCCCATTCGGTCCAAAGACTTACGCTGCTGTTGTTTCGTTTCAAGCTAAACATGGACTAAAGGCTGACGGCATCGTTGGCCCTCTAACTTGGTCGAAGCTAGGATAGCTTGCTCAAACAATTAGCTACAACAAAAAGCCTACGGATAATCTCTGTGGGCTTTTTACTTTTCTTTATGGTCTGGCAACCTTTACCTGCTTACGCTGCACAAGCCTCAGCTATCGTCACTTGTCAAAATTCGGTTGGGGAAACTCAAGAATTTGGAATTGGATGGAACAATGAAAATAACTACTTCTTGGATAAGGGAAACATTCCCCAGCACTTTTGCGAGGGGGGTTTTGCTGGTGAGTTCACCACTTTTGTTAGCGTGGTATCTTTTGACGGCAGTGAGCTGGATTCTGCTTTGCTTTACCATCCTGATTATGTTTCTAGTCCCACTCCAAGCCCTGAAGCTAGTCCTGAACCTTCTCCAGAGATTACGCCAAGCCCTGAGCCGACAATAGAACCAACACCAGAGTCATCGGTTGAACCTAGCCCAGAACCTTCGGTTGAACCCACACCTGAACCGACTGTCGAGCTAACCATAGAACCGAGTCCAACTCCTAGCCCTGAACCTGTGGTTGAAGTTACACCCGCACCAACCGCCCAGCCTAGCCCTGAACCTACTGTTGAGCCTGAACCTACGCCTGAGCCAACAGTTGAACCCACGCCAGAGCCACAACCTACTCAAATTAGCCCTGTAAGCCCCGTACAGCCGATTGAGCCTGAAATAAGCCCATCACCTACCCCCGCCCCTACAAACACGCCTACGCCCGTTGTAGAGCCTAAACCTCAGCCAAGTTTGTTACAAAGCATCGCAAACCTACCTGCACTTGCGTTGGAACAGGTTGCTAAACTTGTAGAGAACCTACGCTCAATCGGCTCAGACCTTACGCCTGAAGTCCGAGAACAAGCCCAGCAGGTCATCGTTGCATCGGTGATTGTGACTCAAATAGCTATGGTAGGTAGGAAACCTTGAAGCAATTTCTAAAAGACCAGATTGAGCAGTCCTGGACTGTTGTTGGTCTGATTATCGCTTGGTTGGTCCTAGAAGGCACAGCTAAGGATGTTGTCGGTTGGCTTATCTTGGCAGCAATTACTGTCTGGACAATTACTTACCCTTTACGGAAGGACTAACTTATGTGGTTAGACATTGCTCGCAGAACTCTAGCAGTTATTATTTTGAAGGTCACAGGTATCTTTGTCGGTGGGGCTGTAATCGGTCTTGAGGTTATTCAGGCCGTTGCTATGGCCGCCTTTGCTGGCATTATTGATGTATCTCAGGAGCTATCTCGCTCTTACCTTGCAGACGGCAAGATTGATGTTGACGAAATCAACAAGAGCTTCGGTAAAATTGCTGACAACTCAGGACCTAAGAAGCCCTAAGTTTCTGCCGTTCCTCATAGGTAGTTCCACCCCAAATGCCATGCATCCCTGCTGACAGGGCATAGTCAAAGCACCTTAGCCTGACTGGGCAATCAGCACATACTTGCTTGGCTACCTCAATCATGGCTTTGCGGGATTCTGCGTCATGCTCGTCTTCGGGAAAAAACACATCTGGAAGCTCGGCACACTGTACGCCGTCATTGTTTCTTATTGCTTCTTGCAACTCAATGTATTTGCGTTCAATCTGGCGTAATGTCATACCTAGACCATAGGGTATAACTACGACAAATAGCAAAGCCACGCCGAGAGAGTTAGCGTGGCCTTGCGACAAGGAAAAGAGAGGGAAACCTTGCCAGTAAATAAATTACCAGCAGAAACAAATGAGTTACTTGAAGCTGTCCTACTAGGCGACTTTGAAAACGGCAGTCAAGAGTGGCATGACCTACGAGATGAGCCAGGCGCTATTGGTGGCTCAGACATTGCCCCAATCGCAGGATTGTCACAATGGGAATCTGCCATTACTAAGTGGGCAAAAAAGACGAAGCAGATACCTGACGAGCTGACACCAAATATGTCAATGCGACTCGGTACAAAGCTTGAAGCACCTATCCTAGAAATCTTCACAGAAGAACACCCAGAGCTAACTGTTTACGAAACAGGAACTTGGGCAAACAAAGAAAATCCTTGGGCTAGGTCAAATCCTGACGGCTTGTATCAGACAGAAGATGGTAGCTGGGGCATTGTCGAAGTCAAGTTCTCACGCGACTACTGGACAGCACCACCACAGGCTTATCGCGCACAGGTGCTTTGGTACATGAAAGTATTTGGAATTAGACAAGCAAAGCTAGTTGCGCTTGCAGGGTCAAGCTACCAAGAGTATGACATCGAGTGGGATGAGTTTGAGGCTCAGATTCTTTGGGATGCCGCAATTCGGTTCAGAGAAGCTTGCCTAGAAATGAAAATGCCTTACTGGGATGGAAGTAACTCCACACTTGAAACCATAAGGGCATTGTCGCCTGGCATCACAGACTCTGAAGTTGACCTTGATGAGCTAGGTATGCACTACATAAACTCGGTCACAGAATTTGAGAAGGCTAACGTCAAAATGACAGAGCTAAAGGCTAGAGTTATACAAGCAATGGATGGCGCTAAGCGGGGACTAATCTTTGGTGAGCATTGGCTCAGTCTTCGGTCAAGACTCGGTGGAGCGCCTTACCTACACCAAGAGAAGGGAAAATAAATGGCACACTTTAACCTCAATGAATATCAAACTGTTCAAGAACGCATAGATTTGTTCTGGAAAAAGTTTCCATCAGGTCGCTTCAAGCTAGACATAGTTAGTCAAACAGATAACCAAGTAATCATCAAAGCTTCGGTTTGGACAGACAAGAACGACAAGCACCCAACAACAGTTGACTTTGCTGAGGAACGAATTGGCACATCACCTGTAAATAAAATTAGCCATGTCGAGAACTGTGCCACAAGTGCTTTAGGTAGAGCCATAAGCGCATTAGGCGGCGAGTTTAGCCCAAAAGGTAAACGACCAAGCCGAGAGGAGATGCAAAAAGTAGCTAGAGGCAACACGCCGAAGCCAACACTTAAAGACTGGTCGGCGATGGCAGATGCACTTGGTGATGACATTGAGGGTTTACGATTGTTATACAGCGAAGCCAAAACTGGTGGAGCTACAACAGCAACACTCGACAAGATAAAGGCAATCGCTAATGGACTCGCAAGCAAGAAGGATTCTGATTCAGTCAATCCTTGAATTACAAGAGTGCCTACAAGAACAATACAAAGAGGGTCATCTAACGAAAGTTAGTAACCTATGGGAGTTACAAAGAGATAGAGCAGAGAGGCTCAAGTATGGAAATTATTACACCAGGCCACATAGTCGAGGAATTACAAAGGCTGACAAGGGAGATGGACAAGGGAGCTAACGCTCTTTACGACTCAGAGTGCAAGCTGGCTGATGCCGAAGCTGCCTATGACCGAGCTGTCTCACTGGCCTTTATCAATAACTCAGGAACTGTTGCCGACAGGCAAGCTGTGGCTAAGTTGCAGTCAGTAGATGAAAAGCTAAAGGCTGACCTAGCTAGGGCTGAATACAACAGGGTAAAGACCAAGATGAGGGCTTTATCTGACCAGGCGACCATGATGGCTGTAATTAGCAAGAATGTCGAATTACAGTGGAGAAACGCCTAGCTGGTAGCCTTATCGGGTGATAGCCGAATCCTGCTCCTGTGGGGCAAAAATAAAGACTGATGACGCTCAGGCAATCAAGCTTGTGCGCGAGTGGCGGCGTAAGCACATTTGTACCGACAACACCGACATAACCGACACGCCCACATCAGGATTAGCCGACACACAAATAGCAATCGGTTTCCAACCTGCCGAAATGCCAGCTAAAGAATACGACCCCTGGGATGACTAAAAAAGAGTTTGATAAATACTTAGCTCGTGACAGAGGTTGCTGGCACTGTGGTTCGACAAGTGACGACTTGATACCTCACCACAGACTCAATCGTGGCATGGGTAGCAAAAACAAAGTTGCTAGTCAGCCAAGCAACATAGTCGTTTTTTGCAGCCAAGCTAATCTATTACTTGAGAGTAGTGCTGAGTTTGCCGAGCTAGGTCGTAAGTATGGCTGGAAGCTTAGAAGCCACGAAACGCCGACAGAAGTTCCAATCTTCGGTCATGGTGGCTGGTGGCTACTAAATGACGACTTTACAAAAGATTTGTTAGAAAACGAACCAGAATACTTTTAAGAGTGCTATGGTAAGTCCATAACTGAATAAAAAGATGCCCCCTAGAAGGCTAACTCCTAGAGGGCGTTGATAACCAACAATCGAGCTGTTGGCATCGCTACTAAGTATAGTGTGCCAACCCAAAATGGAAGGCACATTTAGTATTATGAGTGGCGTTTACAAGATTTATCGGCATGATTCACAGCCGTTCGCGCAAGTTCCCAACAGCGCCATCAGAGACCCTGAAATAAGCCCTAACGCCTTTCGGTTACTCGCTTACCTTATGAGCCACAAAGAGGGCTACGAACTCACCTACGGCCAGATAGAGCGCCAGACAACCCTTGGCAGGTACGCCATCAATGAAGCCATAAAGATACTTGCTAACAAAGGTTGGCTAAAGACCGAAAGAACCAAAAAAGACAATGGACAATTCGGTCCAACTTCTTTTCACATTCTTGACCCAGATGCGGTTGATTCCAGCGCGGGTGACTCCAGCGCGGGTGATTCCACTATGGAACAGCCAACGGACATTAAGAATACTAATTACTTAGAGAATACTAAAGATAAAGAAAAACACTTAAAGGCTTTTGATGAGTTTTGGGAACTTTATCCTAAAAAGAAAGCTAAACCAGACGCACTAAAAGCCTGGAACAAAGCAATCAAGCGTAAATCCCCCGATGAGCTACTAAAACTGACTAAGGTTTACTCAGAAGGGAAACTACCAGACATGACTTACATTCCGTATCCAGCCTCTTGGCTAAACAAAGAACTTTACGAAGATATCGAAGAACCAAAAGAAAAAACATTAGCTAAGCCGATTTTTGGGAGAATCAAATGACTCAGTTTGAGCAATCGGTAATCGGTGCAATCCTGCTGACTAACGGCAAGGCGCTAGAGAACCTAACGCTGACACCAGCAGACTTTGATGACCTGCAAAACGAGCGCATCTACAAAACCATTCTGGAGATGAGGTCTAACCGCCAGCCGATAGATGTAATGACAGTCGGTGCAGCACTGCCAAAGCTATCGAGCTATCTGCACGATGTAGTCACAGCCACACCAACAGCAGCTTCGGTTAGCTTTTACGCAAACAAGGTAATCGAAGAAGCGACACGCCGAAGGCTTGCTCAGGCTGGAACAATGATTCACAGCAAGGCTCAGCACGAGGACTTGGCTTCGGTCTTTGACTCAGCTAAAAAAGAGATTGACAACCTAATTGACAGAAACTCAGCAGTCAAGCCAACCTATGTTGCTGACGAGATGTTGCCATACATGGATGAGTTAGACAAGCCTAAGACCTATCCAGAAAGCCCTTGGCCATCGCTAAACGAAATCATCGCTGGCTTTAGACCAGGTGCGCTTTACATTGTCGGAGCAAGACCTGGTGTTGGTAAGACTATTGTTGGTTTGCAGATTGCTTGGGAACTATCTAAGACTGGCCCTGTATCTTTCCACAGCCTTGAGATGGGTCGTAACGAGCTTTACAACAGAATCATTGCTAGCGAGGCTGAGGTCTACATCGGCAACATTGAGAAGGGAACGCTTAAGGAACATGACTGGCTAAAGATTGCTAAAGTCCGAACAAAGATTCAGTCGCACCAGCTAGCGATACACGACAAGTCTGGACAAAACCTTTTACAGATTCGTGCGCTCGCAAACAGCGTGAAAGGAACAGGCGACCTAAAGGCTATTGTTGTTGACTACCTTGGATTGATTCAGGACACCGAGCGAGGTCGCAAGAGATACGAAATGATTACAGACATCAGCATCGGTCTAAAAAACTTAGCAAGAGACCTAAATGTCCCTGTCATCGCATTGGCCCAGCTAAACCGAGGACCAGAGCAACGCAAAGACTCCGAGCCTGACATGGCTGACCTTAGAGACTCAGGTGGAATCGAGCAGGATGCAGACGCTGTTATCTTGCTTCACAGAGTCTCGATTGCCGAAGACCAGTTCGATTGGCAAAAGAGCTGGATGGTGATGAAGGTCGCGAAGAACAGGCATGGCGCACTCGGTCAAGTAGGACTAAAGTTTGAGGGCCACCTGTCCAGAGTTGTAGAGGGCTAAGATTATGGAGTGGATGACAATGTTGCTTTGTGCTGTCGGTGTGGCACGACATGGAAGGTCAATACGCAAAAACGCAAGCGTAAAGACCTCAAGTGTCAGTCCTGCCGTATGCACCGAGCCTTGGTCATCAAGTACGGCTCTGAGAAGTGCATCCCTTGGCAGGGCGAGTTTGACAAGGAAACACTTACCATCCCGCTATTTGACGGCAAGCCAGTCTTGCCAGGCATTAGGTCTTGTGGCCACCTTGACTGCACCAATCCCAACCATGTCATAGGCAACCACTAGAGTAAAAAAACCAATCGAAAGGAAAAAGAGATGGCAATAATCAAGGTAAAGGGTTCAGTAACCAGAGTCTTTTATGAAGGCAAAGGTATTGAAGTTACCGAGTCTTACGAAACCAAAACAGGCGACACAATCAACAAGCGATACACAGTTTGGCTAAAGCAGCCAACCACGCTTGAAGCTGGCGATGTAGTACAGGTCGAGGGTCTCTACTCATCCGAGATTGACAACTGGACAAACAAAGAAGGCGAAGCAAAGCAGTCCATCAAGGTAAGCATCAATAACCCGTTGGTAGTGCCAGCAGAGCCTCTAAGCATCGTCAAGGGCATCTTTGAGCCAACACACTCGGAGCCAAGTCCGTTTTGAAAAATCTCCGTTGGCTAGTCCCAGCTCTCACCGCTGGCATACTAATAAACCTATCGCTTAATGAAAAGAGCGTTCTTGATGGTTTGGGACTAGCTTTCGGTATTCTTTATGCCCTGACTGCGATAATAGGAGCATGGGAACTACATGGCAGAGGTAAGCCTTAGCGTTACTGGCGACCCTGCTAGCCAAGGCTCTCACGCCATCATGTATGGCCGAATCGTGCAAGTAAACAGCACCAAACACAAGAAGTGGCGTAAAGCCATAGTCCAAGAAGCAATGGCCACATTACCTAGCGACTGGGTTCCAATAGATGAACCATGTGAGCTTATAGTCAACTTCTACATGCCAAAGCCCAAGTCGGTAACTCGGTTACTACCAAGCGTGTCTCCAGACCTAGACAAGCTGATACGAGCCGTAGGCGACTCACTGACAGACTCAGGCATTGTTGTTGACGATAGCCGCATAGTTCGCATCTCAGCTCGCAAGCTTTACGCACAAGGTATTGAGCCAGGTGCAAGCATCGTTGTCAAAACACTCGATTAGCGCGACACGCCGAAAAAGGCAAAAAAACAAAATTCTTGACTAAAATCCTGAAAAACTGCTATTCTGTGATTACAGCCGAAAGGTTGCTAAAGAAGGGATAAAAGAATGACAGGTATCAAGATAGTGCTTTACTTTTTAGCTCTAACGCTCGTGCTACTTATTAGCTGGGCGATTCAAGACATCCACCTTGGCTGGGGATACACAGTAGGCATGTTGGGTATTCTTGCAGCTTACTTTGTCGCAGTCAACGCAATAGCAAAGAAGACAAACAAATGACAGAAACAGAACTAGCAGAACAAATTATCGAAGAAGCTCAGCGTTGGACTCAAAAGCAGTTCACACTGACACCAGGAGTGCCTGGTACAGATTCAACCTCAGAGCATGACGCAAGAGCAAGAATCGAACTAATCGAACACATCAAGCAAACCTATAAAGAAATGAGAGAAATTGCCTAACTACAATCCAGAAGTAATCGAGTTCGCAGTAAAGGACTTCCAGCCTCACCAGTACAACTTCAGCGTGGCTAAGTCAGACGGAATCTACATGGGCCGTATGTTGATGAAGAACGAGATACTTGCGCTCATCAAAGCTGCATACCCAACACCAACCAAAGCCATCGCAAGAATCATTGAGGTAGTAGAAGACATTGAAATCTATGTTGACCCTCAGTACAACGACTCGGTTCGGTAATGGCACTAACCATTTACACAGAGGGCTTTAGGGCTGGACTTAGATACCAGCGAGAGAGCGTGTTGGACTTTATTAGAGTCCACGCCGAGCAGGGTGTCGAGATAACAGTTCAAGACATTGCTGATGAAATCAACTACCAATACAAAATGGACATGGAAGTAAAGCTGACAGAGATGAGGGGACAATGGGGCCAAAAGAGCTAGACATCAAGCTACAAGAGTTTGATGCTCGATTGACAATGATTAAGAGAGAACTAAACGAGCTAGTAAAAACAGCTAAAGACATTGAGTTTCGAGCTAAGGCAATCTTGGGTGAGGTAGACAAATGATTAGCTGGAGAAAATGGATTCAGTATCAAGACAACCGAACAGCTAGAAAAATGCTAAAAACTATTCCTTTATGGTATTCAAAGGGTTTTGAAGAAGGCTCAGCTGAAATGAAAGATTACTTAGCCGAACAAATAATCCACTCAATCAACCAAGATGCAGTCCTAAGAATGACGGCAGATGTTGACACACTAGAGCGTGTTGTCGAAATCATTGAGGCGGTGAGGGACATTGGCAAAGCATAGAGCAAGCAGAGTCCCTATCAACTGGCGTATCTTGCGAGTTCACTGGGCATACAAGACACTAAGAATCAGAAGAATGATTTGGACACTGATTTACAAAACAACCAAATAAAGCTATTTGGCTCTAAGCTTGATAGAGAGAACCGAAAGGGGCAGCAATGCTAGAGGGAATGGAACCACAAAAAAGAAAAGCGCCATGCAAAGTGAGGACAGTCTTAGAGTCATTAGACGCAAAAGACCAGGTTGTTCTTGTAAACGCAGTATCCAATGAGTCATGGGGAGCTAACGCACTAGCTAGAGAGCTAACTGCTAGAGGAATAACAATTAGCGAGAGGCCAATAATGGCTCATCGCAGGAAAGCGTGTAGCTGTGCTAGATAACTTAGAACCCGCACCAAAGGTGACACCGCCTAAAGACTGGCGACCTGCTGTTCAGTTTGACGGCACAACTGGTGAGGCAACTACTCCACCAACCACAGGCAACCAGCCTAACTTTGACGAGTTTCTAATCGAGCAAGGCTTTGACCCTGACAAGATTGAGATTTACGGCCCAATCAGAACTAGCCGTTGGCAACAGCGTGAGGGTGGCGATTGGTTAGTTAGCTGGCGCTTCAACTTCAGAACACGCTCTGAAGTCGAGATTGACTTACCAACTCTTTACTCACAAGCTCGCAAAAGCATCAAGATTGCAAAGCCAAAAGAACAGACAGAAAAAGCTGTTGTTGTTTGCTGGTCAGACACCCAAACAGGTAAGGCTGGCGACATCAGAGGTGGCACACCTGAGCTGATTGAGCGTATTGCCGAGAAGCAAGCCAAGCTTGCAGATTACTTAAAAAAAGAAAAACCAGATGTTATTTATTTTCTAAATGTTGGTGACAGCATCGAAGGCTTTGAATCTGGTGGCAACCCTATGAGAACTAATGACCTTAGTTTGATGCAACAGGTTGACCTTGAGGCAACTTTTGAGTGGGAGACTTTGAAGCTCATGGCTAACTACGCGCCTATTGTTGCTGCTTCGGTTGGCTCCAACCATTGTGCTTGGAGAGCTGGAAGACAGAAACTCGGTACAGCAACGGATGACTGGGGCTTACACATCCAGCGCCAGCTTGCCAGACTTGCACAGGAAACAGACTTACCAGTCAAGTTCTACGAGCCACAGCCTAACGATGAATCTTTGGCTCTAGATGTTTGGGGAGACAACGAGATGATTCTAGGTCTAGTGCATGGACACCAAGCTAGCCGACCTGATGGGATTGTCCAATGGTGGCGTAATCAGTCACACGGCAACCAACCAGTAAAAGACGCAGACATTCTCATTCATGGCCACTTCCACCACCTAACTGTAAAAGAGTCAGGCAGAAGAAACGACCATAGCCGATGGGTTATTCAATGTCCAACTCTTGACGCTGGCTCAAGCTGGTATCGAACAGGCATGGGTGGAGATGACAGCGACCCAGGTTTACTTGTCTTCCCGCTAACCAAGGGCGAGAACTTCCAAGGAACAGTGCATAAGCTCTAATGCCAATCTACGACTACAAGTGCAACACCTGTGACCTAAAGATGACACTCATAAGGAAAATAACCGAACCAGCGCCGATTCCATTGTGCGCTAACTGCGTAAAAGACTTAGTTAGGGTCTATGACGCACCTGGAGTCAGCTTCAAAGGCACAGGTTGGGCTGGCAAAGAAAATAAAAAATGAGGGGGGGGTATGCTCAAAGCATGTCCTACAAGAAATTAAAAAAATCGGGGGGCCGCAATGCCTAAAATGCCCTGCCTAGTTTGCAAAAAACTAACAGACGGAAACTCAAGATGTGATGCCCACCAGAAGATGTGGGATGACGAAGCCGATGCCAAACGGCGAGCGCGTAAGCAAGCCACTGGCCAATACTCAGGTGACTACAAGGCAAGAGCAAGGATGGTTCGAGAGAACGCCTATGTCTGCCATCTCTGCAACGAAGGCCCAAGACTCAATGACCCTTGGCAAGCAGACCACATCAATCCTGGCGACCCTTACAGCCCACTAGCCGCAGCTCATCGGTCATGCAACGCAAGCCGAGGCAACAAGCCACTAAAAGATTCGGTCAAAGACTAAGACTCAAGACTCGGTTCGGATTCGGTTCAACTGACACAGAGCGAGAGCTTCCGATTCGGTCAAGATTCGGTTGAAAAACTTAAAGATTCGGTTCAAAAATTCGGTCAGATTCGGTTGAAAATTCTGACAGACTGACCCAAAAAGGCATTAGAACACTTGTACGAAACATTTGTTCGAAAGCCTGAAACCCTGCCACCGATACAGGCAACCCGAAACCCTGCCAGATTGAAGCGCCGAAACACACACCGCGACAGGGTAAGAGTAAGCCCCGCGGATACACGCACACACAAACAAACCGACAACACCGACAACACCGACAGACCGCAACCCGCGACAGGGTAAAGACACCCGCCACAAACCCGCAACAGGCAAGCAAGGCGAAACCCTGCCAAGGGTAGCCAAAGGCAACATATAAAGAGGTGAAACCGCCCGAAACAGACCAAACACCGCAACAGGGCAAAACAGGGCAAAAACACCCGCGACACGCCGAAGACAAAAAAAGACAAAAAAACTTGAAAAAAACCAAAAATTCTGCTATTCTCTAAACATAGCCAAACGGCTACAAAGGGAAAGGGCAACAGATGAACGAAGCAATCAAGATTCTAAAAATTGAGCAAGTAGCACTAGATAGACAATATGAAGAAACAAACGAAAGGCTACGCTTAGCAAAAAAGTTTGGAAAGGCCAGCGAGCTTGAAGACCTAAGACGAGACGAGGCCGTCTCTTGGGTACGCCTTAGCCTAATAATCAAACTAATCGAAAAGCTAGAGCACGCTTACCAAATGGCGGGCAACTAATGAACAAGCTACAAGACAAAGCGCGGGAACTTGTCGCGCTAGGCCAAAGCTACGGACTAGACCCAAGGATTGAAGGCCAAAGTGATTGGGTTGTTTATGTTGATTACACCAACAACATCACTAGCCTTGTTTACTTTACCGATACGGAAAAAGTGCGTGTAGAAACTTGGGATTATCACGGCGGAAGAAGAAAAGAAAAGATAGCCTTTAGAAATTTAGAGCAGACCTTGGAATATGTCGCCAAAGATATCAAAGACCGCGAAGCGAGAGCAAAGGAACGCGAAGCAAGAAAGTTTAGAGCGCTGATATGAACGACAGATACACGCACGAACTAAACCGCTTACTTGGAAAGCTAGTTATTGTTTTGGCAACCGCTAGCGCCGTAATACTTACCCCGCCAATTCTGGCAGGGCTTGAGCTACTAGGAAAGGGCTAAACAATGATTAGATGCCAGATGGCAGGTTGCGTTGAAATGGCGGGTGTTTTTGCCACCTATGAAGACGAAGTTTACGGAAAACAAATGCGTGATTTTTGCGAAAGTTGCGCGGAATACTTAGCCGATGACCCCGCTAAAGACCTAAAATTTACACCTTACGCAAACAAAGGGCTAACAAAATGAACAAGCCAAGACTAGAAACTAAATGTTATGAGTGTCAAACACCTATCAAGATTACGCGGAAGCGCTTGGAACAGGTTGGCAATTATCCGCAATGCGAAAAACACACCCAAGATTTTTACGCTTGGGTTGGCAACTTATACAGACAACAAAACTAACGAAAGGGAACTAACAAAATGACAACACAAAAATTTTTTGATTTATGCGATACAGCGCCAAAGTACGCGGAAGACACCGCTCACCTGTTTAGTTGGTGCGAAGGTAATTATGATTTCCCCGCGCCGTCTAGTTTATTTCTTGACTTAGTTGGATACAGCGAGGAACAACACGGATATAACCTATGCGCGGAGAAAATGCCAAGCCTTGGATATCTTGAAATAGATATGTTAGCCAAGGCACTTACGGAATACGCCACACGGCCAAACGATGTTAGCAATTTTGTTGAAAAGCTAATGAACGCCTATCTAAACGAAGAAGAAGACGAAGAAGGAGAAGAAGACTAATGGAAACGACAGAAAAAGAAACGCCGCAACTTTACTGGTCAGAGCTGGCAGAGCTAACGCATATTAGCCAAGTTGAAACTTTTGGATTTTGCACTTGTGAAGACGGCGACAAGGTATATGACGATTGCACACAAGACGGACAATATCCCGAAAACCCAAAACATAAAACAACGAAAGACTACACACTAAACACTTATGCGAACGGGTACGGAGTGTGGCACAGTGAAATTCATTTTTCTTCACCAATGGGAAACACTGGAGAAGCGCAAAGAATAATCTCTAACGCAATAAGAAACGCAAAACGACAGATTAGAGAAGCAATACAGGAAAGAATGAGAAGCAAGACCAAGCGCCTAGCCTATGAAATAGCTAACAGTATGGGAATTGGAACAAACCAAATTGTTTGTTTGACAATCAAAGAAAAATAAAACAACAAAAAGAAAAGGGAAAAGAAAAAAATGGGACAGTATCACAAACTAATAAACCTTGACAAGCGCGAACAGGTAAACCCTTATCCGCTAGACCTAGGCGCTAAGCAATACGAACAAACAGGAACAGCGGGAGATTTTGGGGACGCGTTATATCTTCTCTTGATGACCTCACCGAATAGAGGAGGGGGCGACTGGGATTATTTTCCTAGTCTGTCGGGCCGTTGGGTTGGAGACCGCGTAATTGTTTTAGGCGATTACACCGAAGACGGCGACCTGCCGAATTACCCTAACGCAAGCAAGCTATACAGCGAAAGCAAAAACTGGGCTGATATCTCTGATGAGATAGCGCAAGCGTTAGACAAAGTTTACAAACGGCTAGATAACTTACTTACAATTACAAACAACTAAACAACAAACAGAAAAGGGAAAACAAAATGAACGAAACAATCACAATCAACAAAGCAACCGCCGAAACAATTTTGTTCTTTATGACGGACTACTTGTATTACGTGGACAGCCTAGACAAAGAAACGCGCAACCAAATTAGGGCGCTTGATGAACTAATCACAGCGCTAGATTATGAAGACGAATATCGCGCCAAGGTTGAAGAAATACAAAACGCCAATATCAAAATGAACGCGGAATTTCACGCAAAGCAAGCGGAAAAGGCGGCGAACGAATGACAACAGACACAAAGGAAACACCCGCCGTCTATTCTGTGTGGGTTGGAAGTGTAGAGATAAACGATTATTACCTGACCTATGAAAAGGCGCGAAGAATTGCTCAAGCCTGGATTGATGACGGATACAAAGAAACAAACATTAGACAAGAAATAGAGGTGAAATAAATTGGGAGCAATGAAAAGAGAACTAGAAAGATTAGCAGATATTGTTATCTACGGAAACGAGGAAACAATAGAACGCGAGTTTACAAAGGTTGAACAGCTAGGCGGAAGCCTTGCGATACTCGCGCAAGCAATAGAAATGGCGCGCTTGATGTCGCCAATGTGCGAGTGTGGCGCAGATTATCACGGGGGATTGGCTGAACGCTTCCCGCAATGGATAGCAGACACAAACGAGCAGAGCGAGGGCGCGACAAAATGACAGAGTGGAGAATACAAAGACCCGCGACTATCTGGATACAGACAAAGGTAAACGCGGAAACACTAGAAGACGCGCTAGAGATAGCAGATACAGAATTTAGCAATGGCGAATATACAGAAGACGAGGAAAGTTTCTCGATTGACGATAGCCGATATTACGCAATAGACGAATATAAAAACCTATTCGTAAAAGAAAGCGAGAGCAACAAAAAATGACAACGACTAAAGGGCTAAAGATTACAGAAACAGATTACGGCCTATACCTACAAATGAAGCGGGGTAAGTGTACATATGGTCAGGGATACGATACCAAAGACAGGGAATACGCAACCCAACGATTCCTGCAAATGGTAGACGCTTTCCGAACCAAAGGCGCTTGGGCCGTAATGAGTGGCAACTTTTGAGCGCCCTATTTTGTTTTAGTTGCGTAATGCCAACACTAGATGAGCAACAAACAAGTTTTGTTTGTGAGTATTGCGAAACAGAAAACGAGGTATACAGGTGAAGAACAAACTAAAAACAAATTATGTTTTTATTTTTGACTGTATTGGTTGCTACCAGTTTTACGGCGAACAAATGCTAAACGAAAAAGGCGAACTGTTATGCCCTAATTGCGAAGCACCCGAAAGAATAGACAGCCCGTTTGTCGAAAGAATGAAGGTAAGCAAGTGAACCCAAACAGAACCCGCGCAATCCTAGCAACGCAAAAACTAAGGCTAAAGACAGACCCGCAACCAACAGCCGAAGCGCCGAAGCTAACAGCGGAACAAAGAAAAGAAATGTACGCCCCGAAATCCGCGCTAGCAATTATTCCAAAGCGCCCGCCAATGCCAGTAAGAGTGGCAAAGACAACCGCAAAGACCAGTGGCGTATTGCTAGCAATGCTGACCGCAATAACCGCAGGGGTAATGATAGGAGAAACAAAGAAAGGGCTGAGAAGCTAGACACACACGCAACGAAGGCAACCCGCTTAGGCTACGGCTTAGGCGGGTTGCTTCATATTCTAGACGGCAGGGGTACGCCCTAGACAACCGCAACACAAACACGCAACCAATACAGCAAGGGACACCCGCCCCCGCCCTGCCCGCTTGATACAAGAAACAAAGCAACAAGGCGGAAGAAAAGAAAAGGAAAGACCCAGACAGGGCAGACAGGTAAGCAACGCAACAGCCTAAGAGCTAAGCCCTAACCCGCGCCCTATGCCTAGCCCCTGCCCCTGCTACTAGCAAGCAACGACAACCCCTAACCTAAGAGCTTGAAGCAATAAAGAAACAAACTAAACAGGCACTAGCTAGACGGCGCTACACGCCTTATACAAGCCATAAGCAACTAAACAAACAAAACACTATAAACCTATTTTGTTATGCCTTGTAGGTGGCACACAGCCCCGCAAAACTAACCGCAACTGCTACCCCCTAGGCGTACCCGTAGGGGTGGGGCAATTCTTAGCCAACAGCGACCCACCGACAC
>Ga0105097_10000146_pt1 | contig 28346 bp, 20 predicted proteins | sample PPLLak12cMay2015_FD_87035 | JGI IMG/M metagenome (GOLD analysis project Ga0105097, IMG submission 87035) | Freshwater sediment microbial communities from Prairie Pothole Lake near Jamestown, North Dakota, USA - PPLs Lake P7 Core (1) Depth... | ecosystem: Environmental > Aquatic > Freshwater >...
AACATTTCCATCACCCGCGATGTCTCCGGCGAAGGCGTCCAGCAGGCACTCTTAAAAATGCTCGAAGGCACCATCTCCAACGTCCCGCCGCAGGGCGGAAGAAAACATCCCGAGCAGGCCTATATCCCCGTCGATACCACCCACATACTTTTTATCTGCGGCGGCACATTCATCGGCCTCGATGAGATAATAAAACGAAGGCTCGGAAGACAGATGATCGGCTTCGGTTCCGAAATGGGCGGCAGGCCGGATAAAAAGTCCGAATACAAAAACGTCATTTCGCAGGCCATTCCCGAAGACATAATCGAGTTCGGCCTCATCCCCGAAATGGTCGGAAGGCTTCCGGTTATCACAACCCTTTCCGCCCTCGACGAAGATGCTCTCGTTGACATCCTGACAAAACCCAAAAACGCCCTCATCAGGCAGTATCAGCGGTTCTTCGAAATGGAAAACGCCGAGCTTGTTTTTACCGACGACGCCCTCCGCGCCCTTGCACAAAAGTCCCTCAAACACGATACCGGAGCACGTGCACTTCGCTCCATTACAGAAAAGCTCATGGTTGACTTGATGTATCAGCTTCCTGATGAGGCCAAAGGCGCAAAATATGTAATTACACGCGATATCGTTGAGGGCAAGGCAGATTTGTTCTCTGCAAGGCAGGACCTTAAAAAAGAATCTGCATAAAAATTAACGTAAGTCCTTTTGCATTAATGACTTATGCATCTAAATATCGGAGGGCGGCATCTAATCTTCGACAACCACCCTCGAGTATCCCGGCATCATCAGGTTGTAAACAGCTATCACATCACCGTTATACATCCTGATGCAGCCGCGTGATGCAGCAACACCAATCTCCTCGGGCTTCTTTGTCCCGTGAATTGCAAAGCCAGTTCTCCCCTTTGCGTTGCCTTCCAAACCGTCAAGTGCTATCCATCGCGAACCCAGCGGGTAATCAGGGTCCTTTGAAGTGTATTTTTTTCCTGTGTCCGGGTCAACCCACTCCGGCTCAATCAATTTGCCGCCGACCTTCGCTATCCAGATGCCCGTCGGTGTTTCATTGCCGGGCTTGCCGAGTCCGACGCGAAAACTTTTGATAAATGTGTTCTGCAGATACAAATCGAGCGTAAATGTGGAACGCTTCACCTTCGCATGGAACGGCCCGTTTATAACCTTTATCGTCGCATCAGCAGCCAGTGCCTCCGGCCGGGGGATATTATTAATTTGCATCAGTATCTCCGGCGGAACATTATATTTCGCACCAATGCTTATCAAATTATCGCCGGGCTTCACCAGATACGTTCCGCACAGAGGGTCATCCTTAACCACTGTCCTGCTGAACAGCCACTTATCCGCAAGGGCAGAGAGCTGCTCTTTAACGAGCTTCTGCTGTTCACCGCTCAGCGGCAGCCACAAGGCCTCGTTGAGTATCTTGCGGGCCTCCAAAATACGCGGCGGATTAGAAACCATACATTCCAAACCCTTGGAGATAAGTTCTGCTGCCTGCGAATTGTCTTTCAAGGGTGTTTGCGGCACAACAACAGGCTCAACATTTTCTGTCTTTGCAGGCTGTATAGTCTCGGGAACTGGTGCTGGCACTTGCGTTTGTGCTGGTGTTGGTGAAGGCATTTGTGCCGATGCTTGATTTTGTGATATCACTATTGATGTTTCCACCGGTGTCTGTGCACCAGCCGAAGCAGGCTTATGCCTTAATGCCCACAAAGTCCCTACCCCGCCGCCAATAACGATTGCTAAAAGTGTCGGAAAAACCCATTTTCTTTCGAAAAATCTTTGAGCTCCGTAAGAGTGGAATATGAACCGTGCCATCCTAAATCTCCTTATTTAGTTCGAAAAATACAGGACCTCTTTGTCCGTAACAAGCATATCCAACGGGACATCTTTGTGTCCGGCTGGTATAAATTCTTCTTTTAAAAGCTGTTCTGCATAGCCAAAACCGCATTTTATAGCCTTAAGTGCGCTGTTTGCAAGGAATTTATCATAATATCCGCCGCCCCTGCCAACACGATAGCCTTCATGGTCAAAGACAAGGGCCGGTATCACTACAAGGTCAATTTCCTCGACAGGCACTTCTTTATTCGTTATCGGATTACGAAGGCCCGATTCTTCAATCTTAAAGCCGTTATCCAGTGAATCTATCCTCACAGGAACCATATCCTTTTTCTTCCAGAGTACCTTCGGAGCAGCGATAGTTTTGCCATTCTGCCAAGCGCAGCGGATTGCATCAGTTGTGTCTGGCTCGGAGGGCATCGATAAGAACATCATAATAACGGAAGCATCTCTAAATTGAGGTGTGGCAATAAGTTTGGAGCAGGCAAGCTTGCTCTTTTCGCTGCGCTCTTTGCTGGTGATGTTTTTGAGAATTGCCCGGAACTTTTCTCTAAGCTGTGCCTTCGTCATAACGACCTATCCATTTCCTAATTAAGAACTTACAAGTCTAAATCCTTTTTGGTCCTTCGCAATAATTACCTAATTTGACTTGATATGTCAATAATGGAAAAAGGGTAAGGCGGCTGGGAGAGATTTGAACAGCGGATGGCGCTGAGACCGCGGAGAAAAAATGGGGTAAAAGGCAAATGATGATAATCGATACAGGCGTTAAAGTTTAGCTATTTTAAATGGTAAGATGGGGGTGAAACGATGGAAAAAAGAGGAAAAAAAAGGAAAAAAGAGGAAAAAAGAAGGTAAAAGAGGGGGAAAAGGGGGAGTTTTGAGAGGAATTGATGGCAGTATTTGGTAATCAGTATTCAGTATCCAGTAGACAGTATCCAGTATGTAGCTAGCGGAAGGGAGGTGGTAAAATGGGGAAGCGGGAGAAGACAGAGGACAGATGACAGAAGGCATAAGGACAAACGTTGGACGGCTTCGGTTGCGTCTTCGTTTCACTACACCGGACCCGTCTGCGCCAAAACTTCACCGGGCGGACAGGTGCGAGGGGTGTTACGTATTTCGGATAACGGCGAGCGGGAATATGAACCGCAGAGATCGCAAAGGCCGCAGAGGATTGGTCGCTGGATGTTAGTCGCTGGCCGCTGGACGAATGATTTTTTCGACACAGATTGACGCAGATTAACCTGGCGCGGCCGAAGGCCGCAACCAAATCCTAAACACTAAATCCTAAATCCTAAACAAATTCGAATATCGAAAAAACAAATTTGGGAAAAGGCGATTATTGGGGGTGATGTTGGGAGGTGTGACAGAATATGACACTCTGGCAACGGGCAATAACGACATTGGAATTTAATAAAGTCGTGATTTTAGAAGGATTTACAGGGATTTATAGTGAAAAATAAAGAAATAAGGAAAAAATATTAAAAAATTTACATTTTTTAAAAGATTTTGCTTGACAATGCTAAAATTGGGATTAAAATCACATTATAGTTAATAAAACGAGGCCTTTTAAGGTCGAGTACGAAAAGGAGAATTTATGAGAAAAGTAATCATATCTATATCTGTTATATTACTATTTTCATCTTTTGCATTCGCAAGGACAATAACAGTAGGAAAAGACGGGACCTATGATTTTAACAGTATTCAGGATGCAATTGACGATGCCAATGAAAACGATACTGTATTGGTTTATCCCGGATTTTACGATGAGTATGCAGATTTCAAGGGCAAGAATATCATCGTCAAAAGCACAAATCCGAACGACCCGAATGTGATTGAGAAAACAATAATCAATTGGGGTGTAGATTTTTTAGGGACAGAGACTTCTGATTGTATCCTAAGCGGTTTTAAGATTAATTACAAAATTTTAGGATATCATACCCATGCTGAAATTAATAACTGCATTATCTCAGGTCTTCGATATTATGTAATTAGATTATGTGATGGAGAGATTATAAATTGCTTAATTGCAGATAATAAGTGTTCGGGCGGTGATGTTAGCTACCCTTTGATCTCGGAATGCTATGGTTTGATAAAAAACTGCACCATATCCAATAATGGACAACCAATCTATGTAGGTAATGTTTATGGCGAAGGCGGAACAACAACAATAGAAAATTGTATAATTTATAATAATAATGTTAGTAGTGGTAACACTCAGATTTTTGTTGAAGATGGAGGAATCCTCAACATTTCTTATAGCTGCATACAGGGCGGAAGAGAGAATATATGGACTGATGAAGAAGGAATAGTTAACTGGGGACCGGGGAATATTGATAATGACCCCTGTTTTGTAAAAGTTGGAAATTTTAAAACTAATCCAATTATTCTCGGTGATTATCATTTGCAGTCACAGGGAGGCCGGTGGGATCCGAATGCAGAAAGCTGGATTACAGATTCAAACACAAGTTCCTGCATAGATGCAGGGAATCACGCGGACCTTATTGGAAATGAACCATTTCCAAATGGCGGAAGGATAAATATGGGCTTTTTTGGAGGGACAATAGAGGCAAGTAAATCATATTTTGGAAAACCGCCCTGCCAGACAATAATTGCAGGAGATATAAACGGAGACTGTGTTGTGAATTTCGCCGATTTTGCTCTTATGGCATCTCACTGGCTGGAAGAAGGATAATAATATTTAATTAAAAGGAAAGGAGACAAATAATGAAGACAAACAGAAAAACTATAATCGTCCTATCTGCATTCATAATCACCTTTTTAGCTTTACAGAAGATATCGCTTGGGCAAGAGACTATTTTAGTTGCATACGATTATATTGATTCAAATGGTGTTTTAAGGGGAGAGGTAAATGAAGTTGAAATAGTATCTTCCATTGGAATTTTATCTTTAAATGAATGGAACATTCAAACTATTATGGACAACGGGCCAACAGAAAGAAGAATAGACCTTGTATTTTTAGGAGATGGATACAGAGAACAGGATTTAGATAATTATATTTATCAAATTAATAGTATAGTTGGCGGTTTTTTTGATGAATTACCTTTTGATGAATATCAATCATATTTTAATGTTCATCGAATAGATGTGATAACTAATGATGTTAATCCCGGGGTGGATAATGACCCTGATTATGGAGGATGCGGAATAGACAGAGATACTATTCTTGAAATGTATTTTGAATGCGAAGAAAATATGCCAACGAGAAAATTAGAAAAAAACAGATATATAGTTATAGATGAAGCTGAACAGGCTCCAGATGATGATTATCTTTTCGCTGTGGCTAATTCTTCTACACACGGCGGTTCGGGAGAACTTTTTTATAATAGTAAAATCTCATGTTTATCCGGAGGACATTCGAGCAGAGTTCAAACGGCTCTTCACGAATTTGGACATACGTTTGGTCATTTAGAGGACGAATATAATGAATTTAATTACAATTATACAGGCTCTGATCCAGAAAATGCGAACCTTAGCATATATGAGGAAGAAGATATGCTATCAGAAGAGAAGAAATGGTATCAGTGGTTATCAGAAGAAAATGTTGGAACTTTCTTAGGTGGTGGTCGTTACTATTCAACTGGAATTTATAGGCCTACCGTGCGTTCATTGATGAAAGCATTAAGTGACCCAATCCCACATTTTGATCAGGTAAATGTTGAGCAGTTTGTAATAAATATATACAAGCATGATGAGATAGGCCCGATAGAGGATGCAACACCGCCGGGAACATATCGATTTGACAGCATTTTTTTTGTTGAGCCGATGCAGCCGGCTACACATAATCTTGATATTCAATGGTACCTTGACGATGAACCGATAGAAGGAGCAACAGGTGTTATTTTAAATGCATCTTCTTTAGGGCTAACTGGTGGTAAACATGAACTGAAAGTCAAAGTTGTTGATAATACAGAATTAGTTCGTGATGAAGATGCAAGAGCAGAATTTATGACAGAGGAGAGAGTCTGGACATTGGGAATTGATGGCTGGTGGAAGCTGGATGAAAGTTCCGGAACAACTGCATACGACTCGGCTGGGGAAAATAATGGAACACTAACGAATATGAATCCTCCTACAGATTGGGTAAGCGGAAAAATAAATGGCGCACTAAAGTTTGACGGAGATGATGATTATGTATCGCTTAATCCGATATCTGTTTTAACAGGAAAAAATATATCAATTTCATTATGGATAAAAGCATCTTCAATCAATCCAGAATACAATGAACGTTATATTTTTTCGCAAGGTTACGATGTTGGATATAATATTAAGCAGACATATGGTGTTTATGAATCAGGCGACTACATTTCGTTTTATTCTAATTCTACTTGGCCAAATATTGAATCGGATGATTTAATTATTGGTAACAAATGGTATCACATTGCAGCAACTTGTTCGGATATAGAAAACAGTTACGATGATATAATGATTCTATATCTTAACGGGAAAGAGACAAAAAGATATACCGGATCCTTTTCTGGCGGTTCTTACGGCGATTCATATATTGGAGGTTGTTACCCATATGACGATTACAGTTTTGATGGATTAATCGATGATGTTCGAGTATATGGATGGACATTAAGCCCTGATGAAATCTGGAATGTAATGACGGAAGATATGAAGGGATTTCGCCTGAAAGACAGCGATGGTTCTTGCATGGCTCTTATCAGCAATAAAGGCGACATTTTCTTAAAAGACAAATTAACTCAGCAGGTTCAAACAATTTCAGAAGATTCTCAAAAGAAAGAATTTCTTGTAAGGGAAGGGCAAAATATTGTTGCAAAGATTGATTGTTCTACAGGTGATATGCAGATTAAAGGTTCGGTTCACGAGAACCAAGGCACAATAAGCCAGCCTTCGGGGAACAATTTTATTGTTAGAAATGCCATTGGCGATATTGTTGCATATATAAGCTCAACCGGCGAATTATATTTGCAGGGAATAGTATATAGTACCGGGAGTGAATCTTAAGGAAATCTATAAATTTGGGTTTAGTGCCTTAGAATGCTGAAAGAAAGGAGACTAAAATGAGAAAGAATTTAAAAAGCAGAAGTTTAGCGGGGATTATCTTGATTATCATTGGTGTTTTTTTCAGTTTTGTTCTTGCTGGCGATGTTGAGGTTAAAGAAGGCGCTTTAACCACGGAAACATTAAAAATCGGGTCTTCTAACGGCGTTAAGGCAACGTCAAGTTATGGAGCATTGATTTTAAAAGGGGAAAAGGCATCCGGATATAATGAAGACCTGAAGTTTGATTTCGAAACAACATCAAATACTGTAGGGATTTCTTCATCGACAGGCGTTACAACAATGGATTTTTCTGCATTCAGTTATATGAAAATGCCAACAAATGCTTATTTTGCTAACAGCTATATAACGGATTCAAGCGGTACGCTGCAAATGGTAAGCAGCAACGGAACAACATCAGCCGGATATAATTTTTCTGTTCCAGGTGTAAGTTATTTGTCAACTTTGGAAGTATCAGGCAGTGCTTATATTTATGAATTATGCTACGATTACGGAGACCCAAAGACGGAAACATTTTCTCCTGTTTCAGCAAGCGAAGCAGTAAATGGTGTTGAATTTCATGTTCCGCCAGAAAAGAACGGAGCTACTTTGTTTTTTAACAAAGACATAAATAAACTTTGTGTATATATCGCGGGGGTTATTTATCCGATACAATTAGAAAATCCAATTCAAGCCCCAAATCCAACAGTAGAAGGAGAATATGAAAAAGTTTATAGATTAGATCCAATGACAGGCAATGTGTATTCAACACAAAAACCGATAACAAAAAAGTTTTACATTAAAGAAGGATATAGATTAGACGAAAAAACGGGAATTATTTATGACCCGAACGGGAATGTATCTGACGTTTCCTCAGCAAGAGAATTAAAATAACAGGCAGTGTCCAGAACCTTTCGGACATTTGATGCAAGGCATTTTTACGATTTAGACAAGCTATATCTGACCATTTTCTTTTTACATCAGTTGTAATTTGCGGACTAAGGTATTATTAGAAACAGATTTTAAGGGATGAGGGGGAGCGGATGATAGATTCGCGGCGAAAAATCCTGTTACTTTTTGGGGGTCAATTGTTTAATGAGGGTTTCGAGTTTTTCCAGATACAACTTGATGGTTTTTTCGTAGCCGGCGTCTTTGGGGGCGTAATATTTTTTCTTGAATTTTTCTGAAAGATACTCCTGCGCGACAAAACCATCGGGGTAATCGTGAGGATATTTGTAGTCGGCGCCGATGCCGGCCTTTTTTGCGGCTGGGTAGTGGCTATCCTTGAGGTGGCGAGGGACAGGTATAGTCGGTTTATTCTGGACGTCGCCCATTGCTTCCCAAATAGCGGCTGCTGATGCATTTGATTTAGGGGCACAGGCAACATAAATAGCAGCCTGCGCCAAAGCCAATTGCGCCTCCGGAAGGCCGACGAACTCAGAAATCTGGACGGCTGCTGCTGCGAGGACAGTCGCCATAGGGTCAGCATTTCCGACATCTTCGGCTGCACAGACAGCAATTCTCCTTGCGATGAAACGGACATCCTCGCCGCCTGCAATCATCCGCGCAAGCCAATAGACCGTCGCATCCGGGTCGCTTCCTCGCATGCTTTTTTGAAAAGCGCTTGCCAGATCGTAATGGGTATCGCCGGTCTTGTCGTAAAAAATTGTTTTCTGCTGAATCGAATCCTTTGCTGTCTGCAGGTCGAATTTTATCTTTTTAGCCTTTCCCTGCGAGAGAACCCCAATCTCGAGGGCGGTGAGGGCCTTTCTTGCATCGCCGTCGCAAGCCGCAGCCAGAAACTTTAAGGCCTCATCATCGGCTTCGGCATCGAGCTTGCCGAAACCGCGCTCATTATCAGCAATAGCCCTTTTTAGAATTTCGAGGATATCGGATTCGCTCAAAGGCTCGAAGGCGAAACAAGTGCTTCGGGAAATCAGGGGCGAATTGACGGCAAAGTACGGGTTCTCCGTCGTTGCACCGATGAAGATTAAGACGCCGGATTCGACGTCATCCAAAAGCACATCCTGCTGGGTGCGGCTGAAACGGTGTATCTCATCGATGAAAAGGACGGTCCTTGCGCCATTTACCGCGAGCCTGTCTTTTGCCTGCGAGATGACCTCTCTAATGTCATTTACCGTTGCTGCTGGTGCGCTTAGGTAATGAAATCTGGCATTCGTCTGATTTGCGATGACTATAGCGAGTGTGGTTTTGCCGCAGCCGGGCGGGCCGTAAAATATCAGGCTTGTAAGCCTGTCGGCCTCGAGCATCCGCCGTAGGAGCTTGCCGGGGCCGAGAAAGTGTTTTTGGCCGACGAACTGGTCGAGTTGTTTCGGTCTCATCCGGACAGCCAGCGGCTCTGCTGACGCTATATTGGCGTTTTCGGCAGAGCTGAACAGCGTTTTGTTCCCTCGTTTTTCTGTCATAACTGCGCATTATACTTCAGGATTGATTTGGTGTCGAAATTTATTTGCTGACGTTTTGAGATTGCTTCGTCGTCCCGAAAAAAAAGACAAGACTCCTCGCAATGACAGAGTCAGAATAAGTTTTATATAAATTAATACGGGAGATTCTTCACTGCGCTACGCTTCGTTCAGAATGACAATCCCCCAAAAGAATGAGATTACCGCACAGCGCTCGCGATGACAATCCTGATGGAGAATATTTCCCTGGCAAATGTTATGCGGTGACTCTGCCGAGAAATTCGGCGATTTGCACAAGTGCTTTTTTGGAAGGGGCCTGGGGGAATGAGGATATCGAATTAATTGCTTTGTAAACGAGCTTTGCAATTCTGCCGCGGGCGTATTCGAGGCTGCCGTTAACTTCGAGCATCTTTCGGATGGTTTTCATATCGCCATTTTGTGCAGCAAGTTTTTTTATCAGCGATATTTTCTCTCTATGGCCGAGCTTGTTTAAAAGGTGTATTAACGCAAGGGTAGGTTTTCTTTTATTGACATCAGTTCCGAGAGTCTTGCCGGTTTGTTTGCGGCTGCCGATGATATCGAGCAGGTCATCGGCAATCTGATAGGCCCTGCCGAAATGAAGGCCGTAATCGGAAAGCATTCTGGTTTGCTTTTGCGAAGCCCCTGAGAGCATTGCGCCGAGCAGGCAGGAGCTGCTGAATAAAATAGCGCTTTTTTCGGTAATAATGTCGAGGTATTCTGACTCGCTCAACTGCCAGTTATTTTTGCGGATGGTTTGCCTAAGCTCACCTTCGCAGAGCCTGGCCGTGGTTGAGGACAGAATATCATTGATTCTCGGTTCCATCGCGGCAGTCATTCTGAAAACTCTGCTTAGCAGAAGGTCGCCGAGCAGCACAGCAGGCTCATTGCCATAAAGGCGGTTAATTGTTTTTTTCCCGCGGCGCACCAAACCATTATCCAATACATCATCGTGCAGAAGTGTTGCGTTATGCAGCAGCTCTATAACGGCAGCGACCTTTATGTGCTTATCGGTGATTTTGCCGCAGCATTTGGCGGAAAGAAGAACGAGGGCGGGGCGAATCATTTTGCCGCTTACAGCCTTGAGGGAGGAGGTAATTTCAAGAACCGGACCATTGCAGGAAAGAGGCCTGAGCTGGTCATTAATAAGGCAGCGGACCTGCTCCAATTGCCTGCTTACAGGTTCGAATATTTGCGAGGTATCGATTGCCGGGATTGTTTTCTTCATAATGCATCGGCTATTTTTTCGAGTGGGCGTATTCGAGGAATTTTTTGCTTAACAGTTTCGTTATCGGCCCGGGTGCGCCATCTCCGATTTGGCGGCCATCGATAGCAACGACTCCGATGACCTCTGCGGCTGTGCCGGTAAGGAAGAATTCGTCCGATGTATATAAATCGAACCGGGTGAGGCTCTTTTCCTCAACCTGAATATTTTCTTTTCGGGCAAGCTCGATGACAACCTTGCGTGTGATTCCTTCGAGGGAGCCGTTCTCGACCGGCGGGGTATAGAGTATGCCGGACTTGACGACAAACACGTTGTCGCCGGTGGCTTCAGCGACGAAGCCCTCGTGATTATACATTATCGCCTCGGGCACGTTGCTGTCGATTGCCTCTATCTTGGCAAGAATGTTGTTGAGGTAGTTGAGGCTTTTGACCTGCGGCGGGACAGACTGCGGGTGATTTCGCACCGTAGCAGCGCTGACAACCTTCATTCCCTTCTGATAAAGCTCTTCCGGATAAAGCTGTATTTTGTCTGCGATGATAAAGACCTGCGGCTCTTTGCAAGTAAAGGGATTAAGCCCGAGGTTCCCGACGCCGCGAGTAACGACGAGGCGGATGTAGCCATCGGTGACGTTATTGGTTTTCACGCACAGCTCTGTCGCGTCTATAAGCTGCTGTTCGGTCATCGGGATTGTAAGGCGCAGAGCCTTGGCGGAATCGAAGAGCCTTTTGAGGTGGGCCTTGAATTCGAACACCCTGCCGCTGTAAACGCGGATGCCCTCGAAGACACCGTCGCCATAAAGCAGGCCGTGGTCAAAAACGGATATTTTGGCATCCGCTTCATCGACAAGCTTGTTGTGTAACCAGATTTTCATATTACTTGGCTTCCTTTTATTCGAGTTCGGAAACTATCGATAAAGATGCGGCGGTTATAAGATTCACTTTGCCTGGTCATCTTTTCCGGCAATTTTGCCGTCGGTCAGGACCATAATTCTGTCTGCGGTCTGAGCAATTCTCTGGTCGTGGGTCACCATAATTATGGTCTGTCCTTTTTTGTTCAGGTCCACAAAGACCCTTAGTATATCATTTCCTGTTGTCCAGTCAAGGTTTCCGGTAGGCTCATCGGCGAGGAGAAGCGGCGGAGCGTTCATAAGCGCCCTTGCGATTGCTACGCGCTGGCGTTCGCCGCCGCTCAATTGATAAGGCTTATGGGTAATTCTAGCGCCCAGCCCAAGCTGTTCGAGCAAAGCTTTTGCGCGGTCTTTTGCAGCCTTTCGGGAGCCGAGCCAGCCGATAACACTTTTTGCTGCCATTGCAGGAAGGTAAACGTTTTCCATTACGTTAAGCTCGTCGAGGAGATGATAAAACTGGAAGATAAAGCCGACTTTTTTGTTGCGGAATTTATTAAGGCGGCTGCTGGAGAGGGCATCGAGGGCGGCACCGTCGAAGCGGACAGTGCCCTCATCGGGCCTGTCGAGGGCGCCGAGGATATGAAGGAGCGTGCTTTTGCCGCTGCCGGAGGAACCGACGATTGCAGTAAATTCGCCGGCCTTTACCTCGAGATTAACGCCGCGAAGGACCTTTACCTGCGAAGGGCCCATCCGGTAGGATTTGTGGAGATTTTGTGCCTGTAAAATATAGTTATTACTCATAATTTGCTTACCCGTAAAGTTTCGACCGGTTCGAGCTTAGCAGCCTGGCGGCTCGGGATAAAAGCCCCGATTAAACAGGCTGCAATCGCTGAAATTATTATGACCGCTAAAACATTTAAATCAATAGTGTTCGGTATGTCGCCGATGGCATACATAGACCTGTCCCACAACTGAAAGCCCCATTTCTCGAAGAGCCAGTCCTCGATGGTGTTGATGCGGATGAGGAACTGCCAGCCGCCGATTGCGCCGATTATCGAGCCGGCGAGGCCGATTAAAAAGCCGAAGAGGAGAAACAGGCCCATCAGGCCGCCTTCTGAGACCCCGAGGCTTTTGAGGATGCCGATATCCTTGCTTTTGTGGCTAACTATCATATAGAAGACAACAAAAACAATGAAGACAGTTATTATGCCAATCATTGCAAAGACTATAATCATCAGCCCTTCCTGTGTTTCAGCGACGCCAACCATTACGCGATTATATCCCTTCCAGTTCTGGACAGTGACATTCCCGAAAAGGTTAGCGAGCGGGGCAGCGGATTTTTCTTTTACAAAATCTTGCCACAGCGATGCAACCCGGGTGACGCCATCGTTTATTTGGACACCATCTTTGAATTTTATAAAAATTGCATTGACGCGTTTCGGCTCATTCGGCTCGGCCATTCCGCACAAAATCTGTGCCTGTTCGAAAGGAATGTATATCGTTTCCCAGTCGGAACTGATTCCGCTTTGAGAGACGTCGACAAGCTCGAAAGTCTTGGCGCGGACAAGTGATGTGCCCGCGAGAGCCAATGTCCCCTTCTCGGTAAGCGGGAAACAATTCAGTTCGAGCTTAATATGTTTAAGGTATTCGGGCATCATATAATTGCCGTTGGAGTCCCTGTCGAATAATATTCCGATGCCGGCGATGCAGCCGGGCTGATTTACATCGTAGGTGTACTGGAATATGTTTGCGATGCTGACTACCTTGTTATATTGAAGCGATTGAGAAAATCCGGTTATACTGTCGTGAAGCCGGGGATTAATTCCCATGATTCTGAGTGGTTTTTGCGAGGTTTCGGCATTTTCGTAACCGGAGGAGGCAACCTTCAAAATTGTATAATTTCTTATGACCGGCGAGATGGCGTCTATCGTTTCCTCTCTTTGAAGCTGCTCGATAAATTCCTCATAATGTGCGAAGCCGACGAGGGAGCTGCTGCTGACAACGCAGTCGCCGGTCCACTGGTGCATTTTGTTTTTAAAATCACGCGTCAATCCCGAAAGGACCGTAATTACAATCAGCACCATACACACGCAAAGCGCCACAGCGAACAGAGAAAAATAGCTGATGCGTCTTTTAAGAAGATAACGAATTGCAAGAATTATCTTATACATTTACACATCAATCTCTTTTACTTTTATACTTACATACTCTTCTACTCATATACTTTTTTATTCATACCTCAAAATTTCAACGGGCCTGGCGCGAGCGGCGACGATTGCGGGAATCAGTGCACCGACACAGCAGCCTGCGATTGCGGCGGCTGCTATCGGCAGGACATCGGGCCAGTTGACCTGGTTGGGGATGTAGTTGAGAATATAGGAGCTGCGGTTCCAAAGCTTGAGGCCGAAAATAAGATTTATCCATCGCTCGATCGAATTAATATTTGCGACGATGACCTGCCCTATCGCTGTTCCTGCGGCTGCTCCGATGATTCCGATGCAGAGGCCGAAACCGGCAAAAATCATTCCGGCTGAAGTGCTCGATGCCCCGCAGCTTTTGATTATCGCAATGTCTTTGAGCTTGGTCTCGACTATCATATAAAAAATGCAGAAGACCAGCAGGACTGCAACAGAGCAGACTACTGAAAAAATTAAAAGCAAAACGCCCATCTGCTTTCTCAATTCATAAAAATAATCGCGTTCACCATCGGCTATGACCTGGGCAGAAAAAGGCTCATCGCCCGACCATCCGAGGTCACTTTGGGCAAAATTTACCCACACTGCTGCGATTGCTTCTCTTGCTTTTTCTTTATCGGCGCCGTCTTTTAGCTTTACTTTTATCAGGTTTGCGCTGCCGGTTGTTTCAACACCGGATATAATTTTAAAAAGGTCATCGTAAGGGATATAAACAGTCTGGTCGCCAAGAATAGTATCGGTTCGGGCAATATCGGAAATAACAAGCGGAATGACCCTGCGTTTCTGGCCGATGCCGACCGTTGTAAGAACAACTTTTTTGCCGAGCCAGCGTTCCCTGACGGCCTGCAAATCATATTCGTCGGTCCTTGCGTTAGGTTCGGCTATGATATTTATTCCGAGCCAGGCGCCGTTTGCGCCGGGAGCATCAGGAACATCGAAACTTAACTGTCCTTCTTTTCCTTCCTGGCGAACAAGCTGTTTAGACCAGTCTGAAAAACCTGTTTCTCTTTTGATGTCGAGCCCTTTTACGGCGACTTCCCGCACATCACCGTTTTCCAGCCAAAGCAATCCGCCGCCGGCACAAAGGACTGAAGCAGCCTTAACATCTTTTGTTTTTTCCAATTTATCGAGAAGGACATCATATTTTTCAATTGTTTTTAACGGGCTGTAAATAATGACATCGCCCGATTCGAGGCGGACAGTTTCTTTAAGACCTTTGATAAGACCGGAAAATAAACTATCGACAACGATTAACAGAGCGACAGACAATGCGACTGCAGAGATGCAAAGCAGGACTATCCTGTATTTACGCAGGTATCGCAGCCATAAAAATAATTTAAGCACTTTTTAACCTTCGGTCAGCTTAATTGCTCTATTTGTATATCGGTTACTCTTATATTGCAAAGGCACTCTGTTTTTTATTTATTCGGTCTCAAAAGAGGAAAGAGCACAACATCACGGATGCTCACAGCGCCGGTAAGAACCATAACCAATCTATCGATGCCGATGCCGAGTCCTCCGGCTGGGGGCATGCCGTATTTGAGTGCCGTGACAAAATCCTCATCCATTGTCGCCATAGTCTCTTCCTGGCCCTTCAACTGGATTCTGAAATTTTCCTCCTGCACAGCGGGGTCATTGAGCTCTGAATATGCATTGGCCATCTCCATCTTGCCGATGAACAATTCGAAACGCTCGGCATAATTGGGGTCGTCTTTTCTTCTCCTTGTAAGCGGGCAGAGCTTTGCCGGATAATCCAGAACAAAAGTCGGATTGACCAGGCCTTCCTCGACGGTCGCCTCGAAAAGCTCGTTGACGACAACCACATCATCCATCATTGCCTCATTTAGGCCCAGATGCGCCGCCTTTTTTCGGATTGCCGGTATATCATTTATATCGCATCCGCTGAACTCTTTGAGAAGCTCGGCATATTTTGCCCGCCGCCAGGGCCGCTTAAAATCGATGGTCATATTGTCAAACTGAACAGTCTCGCCCGCACAGTATTTTTTAACCAGCGAAGAAATCAATTCTTCCGTCAGCTCCATCATCACATTATAGTCTGCATAAGCCTGATAAAGCTCGAGCATCGTAAATTCAGGATTGTGCCAGCGGCTGAGGCCCTCATTGCGGAAGTTGCGGTTTATCTCGAAGACCTTTTCCATCCCGCCGACGAGAAGACGTTTTAAGAAAAGCTCCGGCGCAATCCGCAGGAACAAATCCATATCGAGGGTGTTATGGTGCGTAATAAACGGCCTTGCTGCTGCCCCGCCGGCAATGGTCTGCATCATAGGCGTCTCGACCTCCAGGAAACCTTTGTCCTGCAAAAACTGCCGTATAGACGTTAAGATTGAGCTTCGCTTTTTGAAAAGCTCCATCACCTCGGGATTGACCCAGAGGTCAACGTATCTTTGCCGATAGCGCAGGTCCACATCTGCGAGGCCGTGAAATTTCTCCGGCGGCTGCATAAGCGATTTGCTAAGAATTGTCAATTCGTCTGCCCATATAGTAATTTCGCCAGTTTTGGTCTTTCCGAGCTGACCTGCGGCGCCGATTATATCGCCGACTTCGAGCAATTTTATCATCGGCCATTTATCTGCAAGAAGTTTATTGCTCAGACCCACCTGGATTGTCCCGCTCCAGTCCCGAAGGGTAATAAAAATGAGCTTGCCGATGTCTCTGAGCAGAATAATTCTGCCGGCGCATTTTGCCCGCTGATGCTCGTCGCCCTCTTTGAAGCGTGCCTTTATATCGGCGGATTGTTCTGCCCCTTCGTATCTTTCACCGTAAGGATTAATTCTCATCTCTTTTAGACGTGCAAGCTTTGCCTGTCTTTGGTGCTCGAACTTGTTTTCATCTTCGTGAATGTTCTGTTTTTCTTCGGTCATATTACTCGGTCTTTCCTAAACCTTCTTTGTATTAAACCTTAAATAAAACCATATTATCCACAGCTTTAAGGCTTGTTGCAATAACAAAATAAGGCGCGCAAAGAGACCCTGCAATCCCTAAAAAAACTTGCGAACAGATATTATTTTGCTGCGGTCTGGGCCTGGGAAGGTTTTAATGCACTGTTCCGGGCTTCTATCAGTTTAGATTTCACAATCAGAGAGCCGATTTCGAGCTGCGGGTCATATTCGAGAGTTTCCGCAAGCGAATATTTTTTCTCAGTATCGATTTCCTTGTGGCCGGCCTGAACAAGAACATCATTTGCCCGCTGAATATCGAGCATTTTTCTAAGCTCATCGCTTGCTGCAAGGACACCGCTGCCCATTTTCACTTCGACGTTCGGCCCGACGCCCCAGTCGGTGCTGCCTTTCTTCTTCATCGCATCCTGGCTTTCGACCCTCTGACCGGAAGGCAGATGATAATATGCCATTGTGTATTTTAATTGTGTTCCGTTGCCGGGACGTTCCGTAATGGTCTGAACGCTCCCCTTTCCATGCGTCCTCTCTCCGACCAAAATCGCACGTTTATGTGCCTCATCAGCGAGTGCCCCTGCCACAATTTCCGAGGCGCTTGCCGAGCCGGAATTAATCAGAATAACAAGCGGATAGTTCGGATGCGTCCCCTCTTTGTTCGCATAAATACACGGACCGATACCGAACCGCGGACGTGTGCAGACAACCACGCCTTCCGAAAGAAATTTATCTGCCACTTCAGCAGCGACGTTCAGAAGGCCGCCGGAATTGAACCGCAAATCGATAATCAGGCCACGCATACCCTCGGCCTCGAGTTTCTTTAGGACTTTTTCGAGGTCAGAGCCAGTCTTATCTGAAAAACTTGTTATGCGGACATAGGCAATTTTGTCGTCATTATCGACAAAATACACCCATTCGCCTTTCTCGTTCCTCTGCCAGCCGTAGATTGTAGGCACAACAATGCTTGCCCTTGTTATGGTAATATCTTTTGTTTGTTCCTCGCCGGACCGTCTTATCGTCAGCTTTACCCTCGTGCCTGCAGGACCGGTAATGGTCTTTACCGCACAGGTCAGCGACATATCTTTTGTCGGGACATCGTCAACGGCTTCAATTATGTCGCCGGCATCAAGCCCTGAAAGATACGCCGGTGTGTCCGGAAGGAGACTTGCTATGGTAAGCATACCCTTGGGCTTTGAAATCTCCACCCCGATACCGGAGAATTCGTTGGTCATCATTTTTTCGAATTCCTGGGTCTGCTGCGGCCAGACCATAACGGTATAAGGGTCGAGCGCGGACAGGGCAGCTTCTGCAAACTGCGCAATAAGTATTCCCTGCGGCAATTTGGCTGTTTTCGAGTTCAATTCGATTATCTTTTCGCAAACTTCGGTGAATTTTTTCTTATCATAGGCAAGAGGAAGTTTGTCTGCCTCTTTGCGTATATCTTCGAGCCCTGAAAACCAGGCCTTCAGCTGGCTGCTGTCCGGCGGAATAAATTTATCGCCTTCGCCCGACTTAGAAAGCCCCTCTGCGATTTCCGCATGAGATATCGAAAGGACCTCCCCGAGGAGCCTGCATCGCTGAAGGGCTTTTACAATCATCTGCTGATAATCGATGACTCTGTTGACATAATTAGACTCGAGAATGTCGATGGCGTTTAATAAAGACTCTTTTTTTATCCCATCATATCGCTGGCGGCTTGTCTCGCAGGGACTGTCCTGAAAAGATGCGACAATGTTGGCCTTTTCGACAAGCTCTTCAGAGTGTTTGGTGTATTCCTCGGTGTTGGCATCGATTGATGCAAGCCAGCTGTAGCATACCAGGTATGCATCGAGCCATTTGCCCTTCGATTCATATTCGTTTGCTTTGCTGATTGCCTTTTCGAACGTCTCTTTAACAAAGGGCATGGAAAGAAGCTTTTCCTTTTGAGTTTTGTCTGCATACTCCGCTGTCCGGGCAATGACTGAAAGCGTCCTGGTAAGGTCATTTACATCATTGGCATCGTTAACGTCACTGATATCCGGCATTTTTATGGAATTGGCTTCTGCTGCTGCCCTGATTTTTTCTATCTCGCCCATTTCTTTTTCGAAGGTCTCTTCCCTTGCTGCATTTCGGCGAGCTTCAATTTTTTGGTATTGGGCAGTGACTTCCTGCAGCCTGCTTATGTAAGGATTGGTGTCGGAGGAGAATTTGGCCAGCAGCTTATCAGCTTCTTCGAACCTGCTTGTATAAATGTTTTTGCAGGCCTCTCCCACTGCAGCCACTGATTCTGCAGATACATTGTTCGGCTCATTACTTTCAACAACAGGCTTGACGAACTCCACATCTTTGGTCTTGACGTTGCGCGATGAGATTGCGTAGGTATCGACAAGCCCTGTGATAGTGATGAAAAGAAGGAGGATTAGGAAAAGTCCCCCGCCGATTTTCAAAAGAGGTCCCTGAAGGCCTTTATGCAACAAGGCCTTTTTGCTGCTGCGGTTTAACGGATTGTTCTGCAATTTATTATCCCTCAAGAGGCTGCAAAATACTTTATCAAGCGTCAGCCTTCTAAATATTTTAATCTTCGCATTACGCACATACAGCTGCGCATCTATACATTACAGACATTCTGCTGCTTTTCCGTTGCAGCCGAGGACGTGCAGCTTGTGCTTTACCATATCCTTAATCGCATCTCTGCCCGGGCCAAGATACTTGCGAGGGTCAAACTCAGCGGGCTTTTCTGCAAATACCTGCCTGATTTTGGCGGTCAGCGCCATTCTCAGGTCGGTATCGATATTTACCTTGCAGACAGCCATTTTTGCGGCGCGGCTAATCGCCTCTTCCGGAACACCCATCGCATCGGGCATCTTGCCGCCATACTTATTGATGAGGTCCTTAAATTCCTTGAGGACCGAGCTTGAGCCGTGCATAACCAATGGAAAGCCCGGCAGTTTCTTTGCTATCTTTTCTATTACGTCAAAGGCAAGCTTCGGTTCGCTTTTGAACTTATAGGCGCCGTGGCTTGTGCCGATAGCAACAGCCAGCGAATCGCAGCCGGTCCTTTTTACAAAGTCAACTACCTGGTCGGGGTCGGTAAGGTGCTTTGCGATATCATCCATGCTTATACCGACAACGTGCTCTTCGATTCCGCCCAGCTGGCCCAGCTCAGCTTCGACAACAACGTTGTGCTTGTGGGCGTATTCAACGACCTTTTTGGTAATCTCGACATTTTCGTCGAAGGGCTTTTTCGATGCGTCTATCATAACTGAAGTAAAACCTTCATCGACGCACTGTTTGCAAAGCTCGAAGGTGTCGCCGTGGTCGAGGTGAACGGCGATGGGTATATCGGGATTCTCTTTTACAGCCACGTTAATAATCGCCATAAGATAGCTCATACTGGCGTATTCACGTGCACCCTTCGATATCTGCAGGATGAGAGGCGCTTTTTCTTCGCTTATCGCCTCCATAATCCCCTGCGTGATTTCCATATTATTGACATTGAACGCACCGATTGCGTAGCCATTTTCATAGGCCTTCTTGAACATCTTTTTCGTTCCGACTAACGGCATAGCCAACTCCTTAATAAATCTGAACTTATGAACCTTTTGCTAAAGATAAACTTTGTAGTTTAATCATATTATTATAAAAAATCAAGCAATAAATCCCCCCAATTTCACACAAAAACAAACTGAGTGAAGCCATCTAAAGGTCTTCTATCGCAATTCTTTCTTTATTTTAGAGCTGTGCAATTTCACGAATTCCTTAAGTTCAATCAAGCAATTCATCTCAACAGTTCCATCGTCCCGGAGCACTTGATAGCCGAACCAGCTTTCATTTAAAAATTCAGGATTAATCGAAAACGAGAAAAGAATCGGATTTTTCGATTTGATTTGATTTCTCAAATTGGAGGGTAGATTATCGATTTTTGTTCTGTGAAGTAAACTTCCATAGATGAACTTTTTGTTTCCCCAGACTTCAATATGTCCTTCCTGTTGGAATTCTTTGTTCTTTCCTGTATCGATGCAAATAACAATCCAATAAATTTTCCATTGCTCGTGAGCTAGCTTTTCCTCTTCAAACAGAACACTGAATTCAAAATCTTTGTAGCGCAATTGTTTTGATGTTATTTTGAATTCCAGCGTTTCTCCTTCTGGAACAGTAAATTGAGCCAATAAAACAACAATAAGTATAGAAACAAAATATCTAATCATATTATTCCCCTTACTCAACAAATTGACTTGTTTCGCTTTTCGTTATCAAATTCGTTCCCTCTTTTTTTTCGCTTAAATCCACGTCAAAGAAGTTTTAGTAACCGCTGGTGGGGCCGATGTCCATATATCTTCTCTCGCCAATGGCCATTTCTTTGATGCCTTCGGGCCAGATGCTGAACATAATTGCGTTTTCATCGAGAGATTCATCGATGCTAACTGTAAAGGCATAATTCAAGCGGTGATATTTTCTGATAAGCGTTAAATCGTTGCGGACATTAGAGCCGTAATCGAAGTCATACTGCTGTGAAAAGACAAGCGTATATCGCGGGTCCAGTATGTATGTTGCGGCAAATGTGACGGCGTTTGTTCCCTCTTCCTCGAGTATCTCGACGCGCTTCAAATATCTACTGCCGATGTAATAGCTGAGGTTCGGCCAGCACAATCGCGAAAAACCGACATTCGCCTGCTGAACACTGCCGCTTTGCATATCCACATACATATCGCCGAGAACCGCGAGGGTGTCGGTCGCCCTCCAGATATAGTCGGCGCTGAAATAATTTCGTCTCGGGCCGAAAAGCTCGAACCGATGAAGGCTGCTCGGGCTTAAATCACCGTTGAATATATCCGGCGCGGAGAGCACACGCATCGGGACAATAGGTTTTGCCCAAAGATATCTGTCGGCACCCGGCTCGGAATCGGAGGCATCCTGCGAATCTCCGACCCAGACAAAATCGGTATCGAGCCGCATCCAGTCAACGGTCCGCTTATTGTCTGCAGGGCCTCTTTTCGTCTGAAGCCTCTGTGCAAAAGATAAGGCCATTATGTCGCGGACCTGCTCATCGAGGACATCATCTCCTTTTTCTACGTGGCTAATCATAACGCCCGGCTGGATTATGTGACGGAGGCCCTCGACATCCCAGAGGTTCGATTTGAAATTCGGATAAACCTTCCAGAAAGGCTGGGCATAAGCGCGGACGCCCATCTCTCCCAGGAACAACTTGTCTTCACCGAATTCGCCTGTATTGGAGCCATCGACGAGCGAGCGGCTAAAACCGCTGCGGTCGTCGTAGCCGAAGGTCCCCGCAATGAAGGGAACCATCTTTAACGACAGCCAGCTGAACGGCAAACCAAGCTCTGTCCTGTTGGTCATAAATGTATACGGATTCTCGTCGATAATTGTGGTGTGGTCGTCTCCGATTCTCTGCCTGAACCTGCTTACCTGGGAATCATTATAAAGTGTAAACCTGTCGTCAAAAATCGACTGGCCTGTAATATGGTATTCTACGCTGGGCGTCTGCTCGAGATAGTCGGCAAAATCATTTATTCTCCAGCTGCCCAAAAGCGAAAAGGCCTGGTTATCGACGCTCTTTTTCAGGTGAACGTATGTTTCCTGTTTGTATAAGTTGAATTCCTCACGGTAAAAGGATTCGAGAAAATTCTCATCTGACAGATAATTTAATTCTGTCGTCAATTGCCAGTCATAAGGCAGGAAATGTCTGTGCTGCCAGGATAGCCTGCCGCGAAGTTTGTTCTCAGGTTCGAGGTGTTCGCGGGTTTCGTATCTGCCGAGAAAATCCTCACCGGTGTCTCTTATCATATAGCCGAGAAGCCTGCCGTAATAATTTTCCCTCGTGTAATCAACTTCGACTCCGCCGCCTGGGCCGCGCTCGCTGAAATAGTCCGCCTGAAGGGTGCTTTTAACGCCCTGTGCCTCCTGCAGGCCCAAAAGTCTCGAAAGATACCATTCGGTCTCAAGGGATGTGCCCCACCTGTTGCTGTTGCCGAGCTGAAGTCTGCGTATCGGAAGTTCGGGAGATTCGAGGTTGCTGCGCAGCGACGGCCAGTAAAAAAATGTTGTGTCATCGGCTTTTAAGCTAACCTTTTTCATCTGGGCGTCGAAGCTATTGTCCGAAGGCTGGCCAGCAGCAGTTTCGACAGGCGTAGTATCCGTTATGAAAATTTCCGAGATGCTCGCTGAAATCTGCGGCTTATAAAATTCGCTGCTTGTCAGGACAACATCTCGGGCAACGAATTTGTTCTCGGCAATCCCCATCAGTTTAGCGGCCCGAAGATAAATCGGGATGCCGCGTTTGACATCGAAATCCTTCAATTCAGCATTAACTATGACCGCAGTTTTTTCATCGAAGTCATAATAAGCCTCATCAGCGCGAATCGTTCGAATTCCTTCGGTCATAACAACATCGCCGGCAAGGTATATCGACTTGACCGGCCCTTTAGCAAGGATATCCTGCGAGCCGGTCTGCCGGCTGCCGGTTTGGAGCTGCTCTGGGGAATAAAATATGACTGCTGAATCCGCTTGAAGCTCCAGCAGTCTGCCGGACTCATCCTGTTTCTGCCAAATGTAGAACCTGCCGATGATCGTAGCGGCATTTGTTTTATCCGCAAATTGTGTTGACTCAATCTTCGGAGTCGCGGCCCCCGCAGCCATTATATTAATCGGATATCTGAAACGAGGCGTTGACGGCTCACCAGCCTTAGCGGCTTTTTCCCGGGCAATGACTCTTTCTATAAAGCCTGTCCCCGCAGAAGGCTCTTTTCCTGTAATTCCTTTGGCGGCTTTTTCGGTAATTTTCCTTTCCAGCTCGCTTGTCCATTCCGGGACTTTAGCAGACTCCTGTATTATAATTTTATCCTCAATAACTGCAGATGCAGCATCTGCCATTTTGTAAAGCTCGGAGAGGCGCGGGTCTTTGACTTCACGTTTGTCGGCAGTGATAAAAACCTCGCCGCTTACATCGAAATAAAAAACAGTCGAGTTGCCGTCTTCAACTATTCGCTGCTGAATGCTGACGGTCCTGCCGCTTTTGGATTCGGTGAATGCAGCATTTCCTGTGACGTAAACTGCGGCCTGGTAGTAAATGCTGCTTGTGCCGCGGAATTCTATTAGCCTGCTTTCGAGCCAGGCGACTGCCTGATTTCCTGAAAAATTATTGCCCCCTATCGACATCGAAAAGCCTTCTGGAAAAACAAAACAGTGTTTTGAGGTGCTAAGCTGATAACTGATTAGGGATTTTCCCGACAGGGACAAATCCTGTCCGCCAAAGGCCTCCGGCTGGCTGGTTTCGTCCGCACCGCCTGCGCATTGTGAAAGAATAAACAAGACAAGAGTAAAAAAGATAAATCGTTCCTTCTTTTGCATTTCCTTTTCCCGCATCATATTCTACGGCGCATTTTTACTCCTTTTTTTACGATTTTGCAAATTATAGCCGCTTTTGCGCTCAAATCCAGAAAAATACTTTACTTTTTCGCCCAAAAGGTGTAATTATTTTTTGTTTTCAAGTAACCTTTTAGTCGGAGCTTAACAAATGACCAAAGAAATCATTCAAAAACGCGTAACAGCCATACGTCACCAGCTCAACAAAAAAAATATATCCTGCTTTCTGACGACGAAAGCATCGAATGTAACCTACCTTACGGGATTTCTGGGGCACGACAGCTGGGCGGTAGTCGCGCCGGGCAGTGTTTATCTTCTTACAGACAGCCGCTACATCGAGGAGGCGCAGAAGGATTGCCGCGGCTGCAAAATTCTCCAGAGGATAGATACGCTGCACGATACCCTTGCAGCCATGCTAAAGAAATATCCATCTATTCGTTCGGTTGCTGTCGAAGATTCGATTTTGCTGAAGGATTTCGAGCTGCTGAAGAAAAAGGCCCGTGTAAGATTTTATATGGTATCGAAAATAGTCGAGCCGTCGCGAAGCATCAAAGACCATACAGAGCTTGCAGCCATAAAGAAGGCGATTGAGATTTCAGCAAAGGCACTTAAAGAGCTGCTCAAAAGTTTAAGGCCGGGAATGACGGAAAACGAGGCAGCAGGTTTTCTGGATTACCAGTTCAGGAGATTCGGAGGGCGCAACGGGTTCGATACGATTCTTGCGTTCGGTCCGAATGCATCGCGATGTCATCATCAGCCGGGGCCAACAAAGCTGAAGGCAAATGATACGGTCCTCGTTGATTTCGGGGCTGAATACGAACACTACCGCTGCGATATGACCCGTTCTTTTTTAGTCGGCAGGCCCAATCCATTCTTCGAGAAGGTTTATAATGCAGTCAAAGAGGCACAGGCAGCAGCTATTAAGCTGATTAAGCCGGGGGCGCCAAATAAGCTAATGGAGAAAGCCGCGAGGGAAACGATATGCAATTATGATTTGATTCCGTATCAGCACGGCACCGGCCACGGCTTCGGCCTGGAAATTCACGAAGACCCGTTCCTTGCGATAAAGAGCAAAGAGAAACTTCTTGAAGGCATGGTGCTTACGGTCGAACCTGGAATTTATCTTCCGGGCCAAATGGGAGTGCGAATCGAAGATAACGTCATTATAACTAAAAACGGCTGCAAGGTCCTGACAACAGTTGTCCCGAAAGATTACAAATCAATCTGCCTCGGCGACATCACGAAAAAAAGATAAAAAAGCAATTGCTATAGATTTCATAAGTTGTTACAGATACAATGGTTATATAGGCATAAATCAAAATTATTAAGATTTTCATTTTTTTACTTGAAATATTATCGCAAATTTGCGATAATATACAAAGAGGACATGGATGCCCGGAACAGAAATAAGGATATATAAGGAAACCGACGGAACTGTGCCGCTTCTTGAGTGGCTGGACAATCTGGACGAAAAGGTCCAGGACAAATGCATAGCTAAAATTGAGAGACTTGCAGAGTTTGGGTACGAACTTCGAAGACCTGATTGTGATATTCTTCACAGCGGAATTTATGAGTTGAGAGCAAGACATTTGAATGTAAATTATAGAATTTTATACAGTTTTTGCGGAAGAAACATAGTTTTGCTCTCACACGGCTGCACAAAAGAGGCCGAAGTTCCGGAAAGAGAAATTGAGAAGGCCAAAGAGAATCTAAGAAGGTTTATAAAGAATCCAATGGCGCATACGTATTTTGGGGAACTTTAATTATGGCAAGGCACAAAAAAACAAGAGATGCTGTGAAAATACTTCACGGCAGATACATCAGGAACAAGTCTCGTCGTCTTAAATCCCTGCAACGAGAGCGTCAAAAAGCGCATATCGCAGCCCAGATATACCAGCTGCGAAACAAGGAAGGATTAAGTCAAAGGCAGCTTGCCGATTTGATAGGCACAACTCAATCGGTCATAAGCCGCCTTGAGGATGCCGATTACTCAGGCCACAGCATACAAACGCTAAGGCGGATAGCAGACGTCCTGCATTGCGAGCTTCAGGTCAGTCTGGTTCCATATAAACGCCGCCGTTACGCCCATACCGGATAACACAATTATAAAAAAATATATAAGTGACAAAAAACCTGTTGACAAAGGGGAATTGTTTTTATATATACCAAAGTATATAAAAAAACAATGGAGGACTGTAATTAGTGAAAAATATAAAAGGCCGGAATCTTATATTATTTCTATTCATCTGCTTTCTTATTTTTAAATCTGCGAATTTATCTGCAAGTGTCCCCGGAGATTTCGACGGGGATTGCGTTACCGGCTTTAAGGATTTTGCCATCCTCGCTTTGGGCTGGCTAACAGAAAGCGGCCAACCTTTCTTTAATTCGAAATGCGACATCTCTAATCCTTCTGATGGGATGATTGATGATAAAGACCTTGCTGTATTTGGCGGATTCTGGCTGAACAACTGTCTTTCCGATATGGTCTTAATTCCTGCAGGCACCTTCCAGATGGGCGATAATTTCTCTGAAGGTTTCGAAGATGAATTGCCTGTTCATACGGCAACACTGGATTCGTTCTATATGAGCAGATGTGAAATCACTAACAGCCAATTCTGTCAATTTTTAAACTCTGCTCTTGATATCTCTATCTATGTCAGTAACGGCATTGTTTACGGCTCCGTAGATAACCAGCCGTACTGCGATTTGCGCGGCTTTAATGGCGAGAGCCAGATTGATTTTTCGGGCGGCGATTTCAGTGTGTTAACAAAAGGAGGCAGAGATATGTCCAGCGATCCTGTCGTGCTGGTGAGCTGGTTCGGTGCAGCAGCGTATTGCAACTGGCGAAGTAATCAGGAAGGAAGAGAAGTTTGCTACGACATTAATGACCCGAACTGGACCTGCGATTTTTCCAAAAAAGGATTTCGACTTCCTACCGAGGCTGAATGGGAGTATGCAGCACGAGGGAATTTGTCCGGCAAACGTTTTCCGTGGGGAGATACTATCAGCCATAATCAGGCAAATTATTACAGCTGGTGGAATGAAGGCCAGCCGTTTTTCCCGTATGATATAAGTTTAACGGAAGGTCACCACCCGGACTGGAACGATGGATTGTCTCCATTTACTTCTCCCTCAGGCAGTTTCCCTGCCAACGGATTTGGACTTTACGATATGGCAGGAAACGTCTGGGAGTGGTGCAATGACTGGTACGATAGCACCTATTATGCAAGCAGTCCTTTGAATAATCCTAAAGGGCCATCGAGTGGCACATATCGAACTGTTCGCGGCGGCGGCTGGAACGAAGGCGGCGGTTTCGCATTTTTCTGCCGGAATGCCTACAGAACCAGCGGCGCCACACCAGACTCCAAAGGAGCAAACCACGGCTTCCGAATCGTCCTTCGCCAGGATTAGTTTTTGATTATGAATAGCATCGAAAACCTGTATTTAAGGCGCTGCTTTTTCCTATGGGCTTATTTATCTAACATCTTATTATATAAACAGTTATAGTCAGAAAAAACGATATTTCTTGACTTATGGTATGATTTTCGGTTATAATAATTTTATCAAAAGCAGGGTGCGAAGAAGTAGAAGGGTATGTTGAAATGAGAAAATTTTACTTTCAATTTTATCTTCCATTCGTTTATACGCAGGCGAAAAGACGCATTCTGTTTCTTGCTGTTCTTTCCTATATAGCCCTTTGCTAAACCTGCCGGCTTTCAATTCATCTCAATTATGGTAATTTGCATGTGCGCTTTTTGCATTTATCAATTCCCTTAAACATTTGACATAAGAGCTTCCAAAAATTAAGCTTATAGGAGCATTTTTGCTCTATTTAAGGAAGTTTTTATGATAATAGTTACCGGAGGCGCCGGGTTTATCGGTTCAGCAATTGTTGCGGCTCTAAACAATAGGGGCATAAACGATATCATCGTCGTTGACCAGCTCGCAAGCGACCAGCGGTGGAAAAACCTTCGCAACCTCTCCTTCGCAGACTACATCGAGAAAGATGATTTTCTCCAGGTCGTTATGGATAAGCAGATCAAGACACCTGTTAAAGCCATCTTTCATATGGGTGCCTGCAGCGATACTACCGAGACAAACGCAAGCTACCTTATTAAAAATAACTATGAATACACCAAGCTTCTGGCCCAGTGGGCAGCTGATGCCAAAATACGTTTTATTTATGCATCAAGTGCAGCTACATACGGCGACGGCTCGGAGGGCTTCAAGGATGACCAGGAGGAGATTGAAAAGCTCCGGCCAATGAATATGTATGGATATTCAAAGCAGCTATTTGACCTCTGGGCAAAAAGGATGGGGCTTTTAGACAAATTCGCCGGATTAAAATATTTCAATGTCTTCGGACCCAATGAATATCACAAGGCAAATATGCGCTCGTTTATTCTAAAGGCTTATGAACAGGTCAATGCGATTGGAACGGTGCGCCTGTTCAAATCCTGCAATCCCAGATACGCCGACGGCGAATACGTCC
>Ga0105097_10000147_pt1 | contig 28320 bp, 63 predicted proteins | sample PPLLak12cMay2015_FD_87035 | JGI IMG/M metagenome (GOLD analysis project Ga0105097, IMG submission 87035) | Freshwater sediment microbial communities from Prairie Pothole Lake near Jamestown, North Dakota, USA - PPLs Lake P7 Core (1) Depth... | ecosystem: Environmental > Aquatic > Freshwater >...
AGCATTTAGAATATTAGCTTCTGGAATACATCCTTCCTCTGTAGCCTTTAGATCTGGAATTACATCACTCATTGTTTATTTCTCCTCTCCAAATTGCTCTATGAATTAATCATGCCTTAATACTATAGGCATTTTATAAACAGGTCAAGAATAAACTTTCGCTAAAAAATCAAAGATAATATCTACTTTGTCTTTAATAGATTTATATGCTGCTTTATCTTTATGTTGTATACTGTGCTTATATACATAAAACATATCATTTACAGCCATTTTTGTTTTACTGTCACTTATCTTAGAGCTCAACTCATCCCAGATTTTAATTTTCTGGTCATAATCTTCCCTATTAAGATCATCTTTACTACCTACAATACCCATATAAGCTTCTGTCAATTTATCAAACTTCATAATATTATTTAATCAAAAAACCCTACTCAACATAGCCTCTCCATATTGCTCTATGAATTAACCAAGGCATATAGGCATAACTAAGAAAATAAAATCTTGTTCTCCATGACTTACCACTAGTTATATAGAGAAATCTTTTAAGCCATTTCATCCTCTATCTCTATCTTCAGAAATAAAATCAGTCGAATCTACTGGACCTAAGAGTTTCTTAATAAGACTATTACAGGAGATATAATATTCACACATCATTGGATCTCTTGAATCCATAGCTGCATCTAGCTCCTCATTATAGTCATCTAGTGTATCCTTGAGATCCTTCTTATAATCAGGATTCAGTTTAGATTGAATAAGATCTAAAATAGGCTCCATGTCCTTATCAGACAAATGCAAAGTAACTTCAGACTGATCATAAATCGATCCATAGTTAAATGTCATCTTCAGCTCTACAGGAGGATGAAAAAGACCACCAAAAGGCTGACCTGTAAAGTCAGAAAAATAAGCAGCTTGTTCAAGTTGTTTTGGTTTTAGTATCTTCTTCATGATTTGTTTAGTTTGTTATAGATATCATCATAAGATCCCCAGCTGCTGATATCAAGATATTTCCTTCTCTGTTCTTCTCTAGCTTTCTTTTCTTGTTCAGCAAACTTTCTTTCTGATTCTTTATAAAAGCTCTCAAGTCCAGTATCAATGATACTATATGTACCATCTTCTAGGATTTCAAGCACCTGAGACAATCCACAATCAATATCAATACAGAGACCTTTGTTTCGAGTCTCTTCAACATCGATTGATTTTACAGGTGTGTGCCCGCATACTTGCTTAATACCAGACTCATCATTCCAATAAGAGCCTGTATAGGATTCCCTTATCTGGTCCCTCCAAAGCAATCCACCAACTCGATTCATTCCACCTCTGCATTTTCCAGCAGCTCCAAGCTCATTACTGAACTCTCTATCTTGAATAGCCTTTTGAATCTTCTTAAGTTTAATCTCAATGACCTTATCATCCATTCCATAAGGAGGACTAGAGAACCAAAAGGGATGAAAACCAGCATGAGAAAACCAAAAGCTATTCTGCTTATGTGCAAGCCTAACCCTATTCCAGTCCTCATTAGACATGATCCTATTAATAGCATCATCCTTAGCTGGTGAATAACCTGAGCAATTATAGATCTGATCACCAAGGTTAGAACCAGGTCTCAAATTAAAATAAGCATAATTCACATCATGGTTACCCATCAAATGAACTCGATTAGGCTTAGACAAAGACTCCTTAAGCCAACGAGCTGTTTGATCAGCCTCAATAGCTGAGTCCCCAAAGTTGTCGAAGTAGTCACCTGTGAAGACAATAGTATGAGTAGCATCATACTTCGATGCAATAGCCTCTGCCTCAACCCAGTGGTTGTGAATATCGCCTATAATAATAATATTAGCCATATATCTATAGTATATTCAAACTAGAGAAAGGTCAATAAAAAAGTGTATTACTTACTCTAATTTTATTTACATGCAAATTAATTGTTTGTAAATGATGTTTCGTCTGCGTTTTTACCTGTTTCACAATGCCAAGTTTTTGGAGACATTGTTTTATAGGTTATTTTATCCACATTTTTTACAAACGAATGTTCTTTCCATAAAATTCTATTATTTGGTTGTGCTGCTATTTGACCACTACCGTCCTCCAGTAGTAATAAATGATAACATTTATGTTGAGATGGATATTGCGAATAACCATTATCCGTATGATCTAAAGTAAACCAGTAACGTGCAGGTATTTTAATGCTATCCTTGTTAATATATTCACAACTCATTTCTCTTAAAAAGTCGTATTGTACAACGCTAAAATCCCAACCGTGATTATCCCACATTTGCAAATTGCTTAGATCATGCGTTCCTGATAGAGAGTTAGTATTCTTCTCGTGTCTAAGCATGTGAAGTGGTATTCTTGCCCATTGAGCACCTGACTCACATAGTATAGAAAAATGTAAAGCTCTTGAGGGTATTGATGTTACTCCAAATATAATGCAAGGTTCGTATTTATATTGAGGTATAAAACATCCATGAAGTATAGCTTTATCCACATATCCATAAACATGACGAGGGACCGAGGCGTTTAAACAAAAATGAGCCATACAAATTTAATTAGATAAAACCATATTACTATACCTAGAATCATAGCACTAAGCCATGACAACAAGGGAATATAATCTTTTCTCATATTAAGCTAAATTTCTAATAACCCAAAGTTGAAGCTTCTGGATCTTTTGAGCAACCCAGTAAAGGCTTCTGGAGACATAGTTGCTCCAAAACTTTGTCCAATAACTAAAAGTAATCTTATTCAGAATCTTCTTAGTCTTTGTCCAGGGATGGGCTTCATAAGCATTCAATCGATCCTGCCATTGCTTTTCCATGGCTTCATTCTCTTCAGCTGTACTTGAGATCTTAGCTCTTACAAGCTTGATGCTCACAAGCTTTCCAGTATTAAAAAGAGCATCAAACTCAATGTCCCAGGTATTATTATCCTTATCTTCCTTATAGTGATAAAAGTTAATAGACCCATGAAAAGGTTCTTTTACTGTCTTACGACTAGATTCAACGAATTCATAAGGCCATACCCACTTCCTATTCTTTTTAGCCTTCTTCTCCTCTTCTTCTGTCATTGTTCTGACATGCTCACCTTCTACCTTGTCCCAATAAAGACCAGTGCCCTTAATGGTATAAATGGTCATTGTATTGTCTAATGACTTCGTCTGAAAATCTTCCTGGGTCCAATCAGTATCAGGAAAAGCCTTTTTAATCTCCTTAGATAGAGGGAGCTTACGCTTTACTAAAATTGTATCAAACATACCCATTAGATTATACCCCCGAATTTGTTGTTCATATGTTTATAGTAAAGTCTTTTAAAAGAAAGGCAACTCTTTTAATTGTTTAAACTCGTTTTTAAAAAAGGCAACTACTGACAATGATAATTTAAATATCTTTGAGCAGCTTTCGCTGTTAACCCGCCTTTACTTTTTAAACTTTTAGCCTTAGAGCAAGTTAATTTACCTTTTACCTGTCGCTTTAAGATACCTGGGTGGCGAGGTTCATGTATTGACTTTTCAAAGAATAATTTAAACGACTCCTGCATATCGATCTTAGCAAGCTCTTCATCAAGGTAAGTAGCTATAGATGTATTATCGTAAAGACTAGATTGTAACTGAATAGATATACCGCCTTTATCTCTCCAGCTTATTATGTACGGTGAAAAATCATCAATGAGTACATTTGGCGAACCATCAGTGTTAACAGCATACTCAGATTTATGTTCGGGAAATTCAACACCTAAAAGATATTGCCCGTACACTGGTACAACGTGCTTATTAATCCAATCTTGCTTGCCTCTTATACACTCACTTCTTTCAATAGGGGAGGGATGTGTACAGATATAAAACCCTCCAAACTTCTCTATAACTTTTTTAATTAAAATATCGTTGGTAGGATAAGGATCAAGGCTGGCAAACACTTCGTACGATCCACCTAATTTTTGATAAAACTCTTCTTTATTTGTCCAAATACTTCGAGCCTCTTTTTTCTCTTCAGCTGTAACGTGCTCGTAATTTTTATTATAAATCTTCTGACCAATATAATCAAAGAGGTTGGCAAGCAGCCCATCCATGTCTAAGTAGCATTTAGGCTTCATGTTCCGGGCTCTTAAATGTTATATTAAACTTATCTCTAGATATAGTTGTAATTTTAATATAATCCTTAATATCTGTTTCGGGTATATAACGATAACCTTCCGGGTACACGAGAAAGAGACCACTAAGACTAGAAGGAAATAAACTTCTTAAATTCTTTTCTTCACTTAATTCTTTCTTAAGCTTACTAAGTCTTTTTGACAAATTAAGCTTTTTAATCTGTTTATAAAAACCGGTAACGCTTGTTACTTTTTCACCGGTAATATTACTCTTTATTTTTATAAACTTTCTATCAATATGTTCAGCCTCTCGATCAATCTGCTTGTTCAACTTTTCTCCTTTTTCAGAATTATTTACACCGTAAAGATCCTTAAGTGTTGTCTTAACGGTAACAACGCGAGGATTTTCTTTACTAAACTCTTCTTTATTTTCCTCTTCATCCTTACCTGTTATTGTATCTAATATCTCGATTAACGACTCAGCACTAATCAACGGATGAAACCCGCTCTTTGTTTTATTAAATCTTTTACCTTTAAAAAGTACATTAAAGTTTAAACCACCAGTACTAATGTTATCGAGAAAATAATTTTTTAAATATTTTTCTAAAGACCAATCAGCATCATCTCTTACTCCAATATTATCAATAACATGTAAATTTACTGTGTTACGGTCATCGTCGTCAAGGAACATATATTCATTGTAAATGTCACCTAGAATTCTTCTCGCTTCCTCAAGTACATAATTACGAAAATTAATACCGTGTTTAGAAATTTGAGCTACACTATTTTTATCTTTAAAAAACTTTACTTCAAATTTATATTTTGGGTTTTCTTTTCCAGGAGGGTAACCAACGTCAAACGATTCCCCGCCACCCTGAACCATACTAGCTACACTATCATAATCTGTTAATCCAGATACAACAGAAGCTACAGCATACTCCCCTGGACCCTTACCTTTTTCTTCCTTAGCGTTCGGATCTTTTAATTCAGGAGAAAGATTTGATTGCTCAACCGTCCAGGGAGTAATGTCAGACTTTACTTTATTAATATCAAAAGGTATATCGCTCTTTTCTTCAAGAACTAAACGATAGGATTCAGACAAAGTACGGAAAGGTGTTTTAGATCTGCTAGCTCTGTAAACAGCATCGTAGGTTTTTTTAAGGAAGTAATCCTGAGACATATCTATTATTTAATCTTTAAACAGTAAGATTAATATACGTCGCCGTTCTCTTCGATCTTTGTATCTTCATACTTACTAATCAGTCGTCGATAAAACTCAAGCTTACAGCTCTCAAGGGCACCAACAATTTCATTTAATGTTTGATAGCTAAGACCGTGATCGGTAATATAATGCTGACAAACTTTAGTAATAAAATAATTTAATTCCCCGGCTGTAGCAGCTCCAGGAAGAACGATATTTTCAAATACTTCTCTATTTTCTTTTTTGATATAAGGCATATTGTTATATTATACTATTTTTATTTTAAGTCAATGGTGGGCAGAGAAGGACTCGAACCTTCGAACTCCGTAGAGAGGAGATTTACAGTCTCCGGCAATTGCCGCTATGCGATCTACCCATTATATTATGTCCACAAATAACCGCGATATTTAACGAGGTTGTAGAGGTGGTGCGTATCAAACTTATTAATCTTAGTTTCAAGCTTATAACTAAGCTTCATTGCTTTTTCTGCTTTTGTATTTTTCTTTACAGGGGTTGTAAGACTAAAATCTTTTACAGCTTCTGTTATTGCATTATCTAATTGTCTCTGTAATTCAGGCCTATCAATTTGAATATACCTGACAGCAGATTCTATCCAATTGTAACATTCTTTATGACCTACACTTGTATCCCAACTTACAATCCCGTCAACTACTTGTTCGTACCAAAAATCAAGAATAAGAGCAAACCCTATATTTTCAATAACTGTATCAACATCCTGATACTTGTGTCGAGGAAATGCTTTATGAGCACGAGGGTGAAGAGGTTTAAAAAAACGGTAAATTTTCCACTTAGCTTCAGTAACGTAATGACAGAGACGAAATAGCCATGTCGGTGCCCAAAGAGGTAAAATCATTTCTATATCTTATAAAAAATAAAAAATAAGTCAAGACTTATTTAGAATAAAGCTGACTGATAATATAATTTTTATCGTCAAAGTCTATAACATCATCATTATACATTTTATTGATTTGTTTTACGCACTCCTCGTAAACTGGTCCTCTCACACTACAACATTCAATAATAAAATTTAAATCATCTATAACATCTTCAATTTGTAGATGACCAAAATCATCCTCATCTTGTTCATACTCTTCAATTACTTCAGCTATTCTATCTCGTATCGCATTATTAAGAGGCATAAAATGAACTTAAAAGTAGGTAATTAATATCCTCGATTTAACTTATTGTAAAGATCTTCTAAGTTAAAAGCTATTTCCTTAACTCGCTGTTCAGCTACTTCTGGAAATTGATTGGCATGCTTTTTTAGCCATTTTGAATCTACTAATAATTGCTCATACGGGTCATTAGCAGGGGTAGTGACTGGATGCTTACTAAAATCCTTATCAGGTAGACCCATAGGTACATATGAGGGAGGGGAAAAAGAGCGTTCAGGATTTTGATCTTCAGAAGACATCTCTCTTAAGATCTTCACCTTACTATACGCTTCAATTAAAAAATCTGTTTCTTTATTCTTCACAGTATTTAATCTAATTTTATGCTGTTAGGCTTTGTAGAACGAATATATACTTCACCCCATACTTCTAATTCACCCATTAATACTTGAAATTGTTTTTGAGAAAGAGAGTCTAGATCTTTTAATTTTTCATATATCTCTTTAGCTCTTGCCTTGTAGTGTTCGTTTCTACCTTCTTTATTATGCCACTTTTCAGATTCAGCATAAGGTTTAGCTTTAGCGGCAAAATGAATAGATGTTAATATACTGAGCCCGCCTTTCTCTTTAGTACTATGGGCAAGCTTAGCAGCGCCATCAGCTCTCTTTATAAGAAACGTATCAAACGCTTCTTCAGGTGTTTCTTTTACTTCTTTTTTCTCATGTATAGAAGTGTAAGCTTCAGCTAAAAATGTAATCTCTTTATCCATATTAAGACTTATCTACTTTATTTTTTAAGTAATCGTTAGCGTCTTCAGCAGCTTCTAAATCTCGTAACTCATCTATATCCGCACTTAAGACTTTCCTCGCTACAGGTAATACATGCTTTATAAAATCTTTCTTTACGTCATCGTTATAGGAACCGCGTTCACCAAAAGTAACAAGAGAAGTGAGCGCGCGATTATTTTCTCTTTTTGCTCTAATAAGTGTTTTAAATAAAAGCTTTTTATCTAAATTGTCATTTTTAATACTGTGAACGATCTTAGATATTGTTTTTTCTGTTAAACTATCTGAATCCGGAGATGACGCTCCTCCGAGCATAGCAGATCCTGCTGTTATAGCACCTACAAGATTATTCATTAAATCGTAAGGATCTATAAAACCTTCAGAGTAAATACTCTTATAGGCTTCGACAATTAATTTAACATCTTTGGACATATTATTATTTATGACTTACGATGACTTTTCTCCGCACCATACACACTTACGCCTTTTATCGACGTAGGTACGTTTTTCCGTTCTCGTAGTATCTCCCATATACATTATATTTAAGGAAGATACAGACAATTACATCTCATCAAGCAAGTTAAACATATATTCAAAATACTCCGGGAAGAAACCTTCGAGATAGAGATACTGACGAAGAGCAAAAAGATCATCATCATTAAACGGTTGTTCATCTTCCGGAACAGCGAGAAGTTCGTGTTGAGGAGTAACCCAGACTGCCCATCCACGACCATTGACTTTAATGTAGAGTGCTGTATCCATTATTTTTTATATTCGTTAATAAGAGCTTCATCCATATTATCGCACATTTCCTTTAAAAGCAAGCGCCAATAAAGCACTTCTTCCCTTAAAGCTTTAATAATAGCCTCCTGTTCTTTAAGTTTAAGCTCAAGTTTACAAGTCTCTTCAAAGTTTAGTTCTCCGGGATGTTGAACTTTCTTTTTACTGTTAAGCTTTTTTAAGTTTTCATCAACCCAATCATCAATTAAAACTTCATCACAATTAGCGCCTAAACCGCAACCACAATCTTTTTTATTCATAAGAGTATTATGAAATAAAACTAAAATGCTATCAAGCTTTCTTTTTAAAATGCTTATCCATAATCTCAATAGAGTCAGCAGCAGCCTCTATCCAACTTTCACAATCCAAACCCTTCAATTCATTTTTTACGGCATCAGGGTTCTTAAGAACCTGTACAGCGTAGCGGTAGAGAGCTTCTAAAAGAAACGTCTCATTTACAGGTTTACCTTTGAGCAGGAATTCTTCTACTGCTCTATATCCTGGGCTATGTTTTCTGCTCATACCGATATTTATAGATCGGTAATTAAAGAGTCAAGTATATTAAGCGTTACCGTCTTCTGAGCAATGATCCTTAGAATGTGCATCACCGCATGTAGAACATTGAATATCTGCAGGTACTTCTACGGAGTCAGAAGGATCGTCTTCAACCTTCTTTTTTGTAACGGCACCTGCAACCTCGTGAGGCTCCATACCTTCTTCCTTAAAGATACTAACTAAAGCATCACGACGGGACTTAGCCTTTTCGTATTCTTTCTTACCGTGTAAATCTTTATTATCTAAAAGCCACTTTGTAAGCTTCTTGTACTCGTTATAGTGCTTCTTTTTAACAACAGATTCAACTACTGTTTCATAAGCTTCTTTAAGTTCATCACTTTTTTTCTTTTTAGCCTTTAAAGCTTTAAAATCAGCTCCAGTGATTTCATCTGGCGGAGGAGCAGAAGCAGCAAGTTCCTTTTGCTTACCTACTAACTTCTTTTTCTTCTCAGCAATAAGCTCATAAGCTTCAGCAAGGAATTGCGAATCTTTATTCATTGTATTATTTAGTTACCTTATGAAGACTGTTTAAGTCTCCCTTGTATGTTTCACCGTTAACGACGACTGTAAATTTACCAGCTAAGTCCTTATCAACGGTTACAACGTCCTTACCACGAACAAACTTGTTAAGGCTTTCACCAGATTCAACTTGCTTAAACCCTCTAGATTTAAGAACAAACATATAATTTTCTGCTTTTTCTAAATGACCGGATCTAACTTTTTCCATTTCAGGGTTATCGATGTTATCGGTTGCAGCAGGAGCTGCTTCTCCTAAGATCTTAGAATAAGCCTCGGCGAGGAAGTGTACGTCTTTGTTTAACATATGTATATTATATTTATTATAATTTACTAACTTTATTAGAGTTCCCTGATAATATCACTAAATGTATCTGCTGTATTTTTGCTCAAAGTCTGTTTAAACTCGTAATCAGCAATTAACTCCGGTGCTATTTCATTTACAAAATTCTTTTCAAATAAAGCACGTTCATAAGATCTTTTATATGCTTGTTTTTCTCTTTTATACCAAGTAGGTTTTTGAATAACTTGATACAGAAGGGTAGTACCCTGAAGCTGTCTATTCTTTAACCACCAGGTTCCGTTTTTACTATCTAAAAAACAATACACTCTAGTAGACTCTGTGCGTTGTTTCTCCGGGGTAACCTCACCTGTTAAGTCGTTCATCCAAGCAGCATTCTTTAACTTAAATGTTATATCATCATAGTTAATAGGTACCCAACTGGAATCCACCTCTGTTATATATTGCTTAAAGTTCATCTATAATATCTTCAAATGTTTTAGCTGTCTCTTTAGACAAACTTTGTTTTAGTTTATATGCTTCAATAGCATTATTAAAAAGAGGTAGTATGGTTTCTATATATTTTATATAAAGATTATATATTTCTTCATCAGCTACTTGTATGTAATACCCTCCATCTATATTATCCTCCCCCATTACAATCTTATTACCGTTCAACGTACAGTCGTAGCCAAACACCTCATCTACATGATTCTCATATTCATCCGGAAGCCAATAAGGACCTCTAGTACACTTTACAACAAACTTCATATGTATTACTTATACAACATCATTACCGGTAGTGGATAGGCGATTGAGATCTCAATCTATTAACCTTCCACTACCGGCCTAGTATCTCTTTTATCTGATACTAGCTAATGTTGCGTACGCCTCAGATTCTTTACTACTTCCCTCCGAAATTCATTTGTGTTGATTATGGCCGCGGGCAATACAAAAGCAAGAAAATAATCTGCCGAAGGCCCCAAAACCGAATGTAGTTTTTATTTTATATTCTGTATAATGTCTAAGATAATTTTATTAAACTCTTTTTGATGCTGTAGTTCTTTATGTAGAAGCTCTACTTCTCTTTCTAGCTTCTCTAGTCTTTCCAAAGGAGATACGTCTACAGGAGGGGCAAGAACTGGGTCGTTGGATCTAAAGGCTGAAGCTGTTGTATTACTCATTGTTTAACACAATTATTAACAGTCTTTCCAGAAGGCAATTTCTTTGTACCTTTCTTCTTATAACCCTTCCAGCAACGCATTTGCTTCTCTTGTAATGTTTTTATCTCTTTTGCCTCTGCGTCTTTAAACTTTTCATATGCTGTTTTACTAATTCTTTTATCATCTAATAAACGTCCAAATACATTGCGTATAGCCTCTTTTTTATCCTTAGCAGTTGTCTTTTCACTTATACCTAACCCATAATGGGTAACTCTATATGTCTTTCTATCCTCTATAGACTCCTTTATAAATTGAAACATACCTGTATCTTTAAAGAACTGACTAATTGTATAAGATGTATTGGTCTTCTTTCCTATAGCAGATAACCAAAGCTTAATGAAATTCATAGAAGTTACATCCTTTATTAAGGACTGAACGAAAGAACGCTCAAAGCCTTTAGGTAGATGAATTGATGAATTATACTTACCTGTTACCTCTTCCCCAGATAGGATACGTCTAAAGAGCTCCACAGCCTGTTGATAGTTCTTACTTTCTAGCTCCGGATCAAAGAGTACGTTATAGCCTTGGACATCAAAGTCCATATGAGGCTGTTCTAAGAGGAGTTCTACTATCTGTTTAAACATATATCTTATTTATAGCTCGTCGATCAATTCATTAAATGTCTCAGCTGTAGAAGGATTCAATGATTGTTTTAACTCCCAAAGTTTAATAGCATCCATTAAAGGTCCGTTACTACTAATTACAACACGTCCCAATCTATCATTAAAATCATAAACAGTATAACGTCCTTCTTTGATAAACTCTTTAAATTCAACAACAAGCTTAATCCCAGGTGTTATATTCTCGTCCTTTTTAACATCTATTATCCAGGCATTAACTATATGTTCTTCCGTTACCCAGGCATAACCAAAGTCATATATCTTCTTTAAATCTTCTTTGGTAGCCCTCCTCAGAACATTAAAGGAAGTAGAAGTAGAAGTAGACTCTTTGAGATAGTATTGTTTAAAGTTCATCGATGATATCTCCGAAAGTCTTAGCTGTAGAGGGAGTTAAAGATCTTTTAAGTTCATATGTTCTCTTAGGTACTACAGTAATATTATTAATACCCTTATCCCGTTGTTCCCATTGGAAGGCAAAAGATATAAAGTACTCTTGATCCTTATTGACATAACGATAGGGTATTCCTCCTATTAATTCAACAACATAATACCCCTCCATATCATCTTCATCGGTGTATATAATCTCAAATACAGTACCTGCTTTAAAATCAACATCATTATAGTCTGTATCCATGATAGTAAGATCTCTAAGAAGAATAATATAATCATTATCTTCTCCTAGGTCATCATATGCAGATTGTTTAAAGTTCATCGATAATATCCTCAAATGTTTTGGTAGTAGAAGGTTTAAGGGAATGCTTTAACTCGTATATACTCTTTGGAACAATTGTCATAATATAATTACCCTCTATTTGTTTCTCTTGTAAATAAAGAGGTATATGATACTCTTTATTTCTGTCAACGTAATTACCTGGTTTACCATCTTTTAATTCTACAGAGTAATAACATCCCATATCATCTTGATCTTCGTAGATAATTTCAAATACAGTACCCTTCTTAAACTTAACTGTTTCATGATCCATATTAGTAAGATCATCACTATCCTGTAAGAGGATTATATAGTCTCCTTCGTCGCCTAGGTCATCTGGTTCTGATTGTTTAAAGTTCATCGATTATGTCCTCAAATGTACCACGAGTTTTAGGAGATAAGCTATGCTTCATCATAGCTCTATCTACCTCCTTAGCTGATACAATATGGAACTCTCCTTGGGTAGGACAAGTCTCCCAAGCTCCAGTCGCTACTATATACCAAGCAGGGTTATTCTGATCAAAGTTTTTACCTAGAGTATGTAAATTAGCTCCATGCCATTCATCTGCAATATGCTCTCCGTAACACTCCTCTGTATCAATACCCTCTACTACATCTGGATCTACTACAGTGCCCTTCATCTTCTTTCCAGTATCCGGGTTTGTAAAGACTATCTCTTTACCGAAATAGTCCTTAGACTCTATTAAAATACTTTCTACTAAAACATCAAATAAGGACATATCTTTTATTTATGGAAAAAGCCGATCCCAGTTAAGGAATCGGCTTTGGCTTCCCAAGCATCGTTCGCAATGAATCTTTAATGAATGTATCGCTGGGCTAGTACACTAGCGCTAATAATAAGCAATAGAATGCTATTAAGGATTTGAATGAGATAGTTCCACATAGGAACTGTTACAGGTCGGTTGAGTGCTTTAAGCATATTACTGTTTACGGGGTTATGAAAAGATCATCCCAGCTGGTTGATCAGACCACTATCCTATCAAGTATGTGTTCAAGGATTAGACCGTGTACTTTGGTACTGGGACTTTTTCTTTTCGGTTTCTTATCTCTCTGCCTTTCTATCGGTTTCGTTAACCGAACTTCCCACGACTTGAGACGTGCGTACGGTAGCATTACTAAGAGACATTGTTGTTCTGAAATGAATAGTATGGCTTTCTTTATACTTGTCGTATCCGTCCCAGATTAATCCTCCCAGGAGTAAGATGAGACAAAGAAGAACTATTCGCTTCATACCATTAATATAGTATCTAGAATAGGAACCGGCAACTGTTATTCTATTTCTTATTAAGATTCTTTATTATTTGTTGAACTCTTTGCTTCTCTTCCTCATCCTTTATACTAGAAAGGATACCTTCTAAATGCTTTAAAGCCTCTTCAGCCTTTAACTTTCCTCGTTGGACTCTTTTATTTACCTCTTCGGCCATAGCTAGCAGAGAACCCTCCAATAAGATACTTTCTACCAATTGATCAAATAACATATCTTTTATTTATAGATACTGATGAGTCTTTTATCCTTATCGTAAAACTCATTATCCTTATACTCTACATACTCTATAGGATTAATACCTTCCAAGAAGATCCTATCGCCATAGGTATGAGGATTTACGTACCTCCTACCGTTACGTTCAATAGGAGCTCTATTACAAATGTACCCTAGCTGACAGGCCATACGAAGAAGAGACTTATCCTTTCCCGATGACGAAGGCCTCTTGATAGCCGACTCATTGATCTTACCTTCATTCCTTATCCGCTTCTTTAATAGTTCTACCTTATCCATTATAGCACCTTCATGCCCATACCCGATAGGCTATAATTGACGGCGAAAGAATCTAGCTTCTGTTCATTCAAATGCACAATGTCTCTCAGAGCTTTAATCTTTGTAGCCTTCTTAGCAGTAGATAGTTGAATCAACTCTGATAGGAATTTAATCTTCTCTCCTCTATCTGGTGTACCCCAGACCTTCTCTACTAGATCGTTTAGGTTCTTCATTAGACCGTCTTAAGCCAATTGTTGATTGATTCAGTATAGCTTTGGGCCTGGAAGCCACGTCCAATCTTTGAATCATAATCAAGACCTAGATCGTTACAGATACCTCCGAGAAGGGATAGACCATAGATACCTTTGATACTTTTAACCATCTTACCATCATTCCAGATAGAGCCTTTATAAGAGCCATCGGACTTTATAGTATGAACAAACCGATCCCTAATAGCCTTAGGGAAGTCCTTTAGGATAGAATCCTTCCAAATGGTATGTCCATCCCCTCCGATATGCTCTACTAGCCTCTGGATAGACTCCTTCATTGAAGCATCAAAACGAACGATCTCTTTCTTCTTCTTAGCAGTGGTGGTCTTCTTAATCATACCCCTATTATGGAGTCTATAGAAGGAACCGGCAAGCAGGATTTATTTACTTCTTAATATCGAAGGTCAGGTTCTGATGTACCTTAACCTGATCGCTTCTGAAGTGCTTTATAATACCTCCGTCTTCTAGAACCACGGTGAAGATATCATTCTCAAATGTGCCTCCATTGACTATATAGATTACGTATCCATCTCCAAGAGGGGTTACAACTGGGAGTGGTGATCGTAGTTCTAGCATTTAATAAAAAAGATCCGGTTTTATCGACTCCGGTAAACGCGCTCTACTTCCTATATTATTTGGGTTTAACCATCCCAGGATTAGAGTCTCAGGTTAAAGTCTTAACTACATCGTCCTGATCGTCCAGACAACAAAGCCCAAGGCGAAGACGGCAAATAGGATGGTTGTCATTTACGTTTCTTTCCAGCATCCGAGCGTTGGGCCCTTGATGGCATCCCGCATGATCGTCTGGTGGCTGCATGCTGCTTCTTATAGACGTTACCCTTTACAATATGGTTCTTTGTTGTAGCCATATTATTGGACTTCGAGTTTAATACCACCGGTAATGGAGGCAGCAATATTATAAGCTACCCCAATAACGGCCCCGCTAATGAGACCGGCTAGGCCTAGACCGACCGGATATCCGATACAGAAGCCAAACCCATAGCTACTGAAGCCTGAGGCCAGGAGGGTGAATACCCCTCCAATAATACCGAGCAAGCCATAGAGCAGACCTAGAGTTGTAGCTACCGATAGAGGATTGATATGTTTTAGAGTACGAGGAGTCATATATTGATTATAGATTAAGCTACCCTAAAGGCAAGTACCCCGCTCTTACACCGATGCTGACGATAGATAATACCCTCATCCTTTAGAGCCCTATAGATGGAACCATTCATTGTATTCTTCATCAAGAAGCCATTGCCTACAGCCGTCTCCCGATAAGGGTAGAGGGCTCTGGAGGATGTCTTCTTCCTAGCCTTTGACTTCTTCTTCAGAGTCTTCTTCTTCGTTGGCTTCTTTACCTCCCAACAGCCTACCACATCACCCTCTTCCTGCTCAATAAAGCTAATAGGGGTAGAAGTACTGAAGAAGGACCTGATGACGGATTTGATATATTCTAGCATGTTGTTGTTTGGTTTGTTGTTGTTTGGTTTGTTGTTGGTTTATTAAATCTGATCGGCTTTGTAGTCCCTACCTACGGGCTCTACCCAATAGCTCTTGGAGAAGGTAACAGCGTAGAATGTTCTATTCATTCTGATACCCTTGAAGACTAGATCATTGGTCTCGTCGTCCTTAACCGTAAAGGTCATATCATCCTTCTCTACTAGGTACTTGACCCTCTTGGCTTCCCTGAGAAGAGAAGATACGTACTTCGGTGAGCACAACTTGATGAACGTTTCTTTATTTTTCATACGATCAGTATAAAGGATTCTAGTAGGAACGGCAAGCTTCTAAAGGCCCATACCTTCATAATCATCTTCCATAGTTATTCTTCGGTACTATAAAGGTGTAGCTCGTAGTTTGACAGCTGTCCATTGTCTCGCATACGCTGGGCCCAGTTGTTGTGGGTAGTGTCCAGCATATGACCGAGTATCATCGATGGCTTCTTCACCATTGAATAGCCTAGTAGGTTGAGAAAGAACTCAGAGGGATTCTTCAGGAATGATTTCATAGGATAGGTTTTTGATTGCAAAGCCATAGGCATCGGAAATAGCATCGGCTAGATCTTCTTCGATGTTACAACTGTCAGGGAAATTGAATTCCAAATCAATGGGTAGGTCACAAAGGTCTTCCTCATTGTCGACGTCCCATTCAATATCGGTTACTTTGATCTTGTTCAGTAGTTCCATAGTCTTAAGCGTAGAGCTCCTCCAGATTAGCTTTATTGCATACCTGAGCCATCTCCTCCAATGTAGCCATCCGATGATCCCTCTCAGATTGATCGGCATGAATGCCCTTCTTTATAGCATCAAGCTCTACCTTAACGTCGTCATAAGCATCGTTAATACTCTCTTGAAGAGACCTATAGCCCTTATTGAATCCCTTGATCTCCCAATCAAGGATGGCTTGGATGGTACCCAGAGCATATGAATGCTTATAGTCTCCATTGCCCTTAAGCTTCTGGAGCTCACAGATGAGGTTTACCAGTTCGTGGACTTGTACGTTGTTCTTATTTTTCATACGATCAGTATATTGGAATCAGGCTTGAAGGTCAATGATAGAATCGACAATTGTGTCCATTCGCTCGTATCTAGAATCCTCGATAGCTCCGAAGATGTAATCTTCAATGTGGGACTCTACCTCGGCACGTGTAACATCAACACCCTGTTCTTTAAGAACCTCGATGATATTTTCGATTTCTATATTATCAATGTGGATTTCGATCTTCATATTAAGCAGTATATTGTCTTTGGAAGGAAAGCTCAAGCCTCCTTTACCAGACCGGCGCCGGCCAAGGCAGGACGTTGTTCTCATCCACCTCATACCCTCCTGGAGGACCATCCGTGCAAACTCTCACAAGCAGATAGGCATTGCGATGTTCAAGGACTCCCACGACCTTCATCACGTGCCCCTCCAGATTCTGGCCAATGATCCGGCACTTTGCCTGGCCGTTTGACACGACACGATTAACGACTTCGACGGTGGATCCAACTTTGATGTTCTTATTTTTCATACGATCAGTATATTGGAATTTGGTTTGAACTTCAAGCTGGAAGTTCGATGATGATATGCTCCTCACCATCCCAAGAACGAACATCTCCTTCTTGCTCTTCCATTCCTTCAGTAATCATCTCAATTGTCTCACCCTCCTCAAGAGTGATGAAGGTTGCAGTTCCGTTGTATCTATCCACCATTAGGTATTTCTTATTTTTCATACGATCAGTATATTGGAATTCAAAAGGAACTGCAAGCCTCTTCGATGGTGATCATGAACTTCTTGTCTGTTGTATTCCAGAAATGAGGTGACAGAATGAACTCAGTCTTCGTACCGTTAGATGCGACGTTAGATGCTGATGCCCAGCCTGTATCATGATCCGTAATGGAAGAGATGATATGGTCGGTGATCTCGTCCTTGGTCAGTACTCTTGGCTCTTTCTTATTTTTCATACGATCATTATGGCTCAGGGATTAGGAACGTTCAAGCTTAAAAGTCCTCTTCCTCACTTGAAACAATGTACTTGTTAACACTCAACCAAAAACTATCCCAATCGTCACTTACTTCAACTAAGTTATTTCCCTTAGCTTCCCAAATTCCATTATCAATACCTGCCTTAACAATTACTTCAATTCCACAAGTAAAAACTGTCTCATCACTTCCATCTCCATTAATTCCATTAGTAAAAGCACACCCTTCACTATTACCTTCTAGTACGTTAACAACGTCCTCACTATCCATATAGGAACCAATAACGTTATAGGACTTATTTGTATTGTTCTTATTTTTCATACGATCAGTATATTGGAATTCAAAAGGAACTGCAAGTCTAGATTTGGGGATCCGGCCCCTTATTGACCGGACCCCCATTGGGTGGCTTCTTGGCAGAAGTCTTAGGCAGCAGCCTGAGCCTTGGCAGCTGCTCTGGCGGCAATAGCTGCCTTAGAGCGAGAAGGGCGGGCCTTCTTAACGGCTTGAACCTCCTGGCGGACTTCCTGGATCTTCTCGTCCAGGGTCTTCTTGGCCTTCTCCTTGACTGCCATACCGCGACCGACGAAGGTCTCAAGGAGGGCACGGACTCCTCCGGCCTTCTCAATCTTGTTCTTCAGGTTGGTTCCGAAGGCGGTATAAGCGGTTCCGGACACGTTGCACTCGATGACCGGGGTCGGGAGCGAGTTATAGGTTTCGAAGTAGCTCTCAAGATACTCGATGACTTCGACGGGGACTGCGTTGGTGTTGGTCTGCATGGTGGTGTTGGTGTTGGGTTGGTTGTTACTGCCGGTTGAAGATTTCTTATTTTTCATACATTCATTATGGCGGATCCTGCTAGGAACCTCAAGCTTAAAGTTTGGAAAGGTTAATGCCTAGGAAGACGATGAAGCCAATACTGGCCATACCGAAGAGTCCGAGGACGCCTATCCAGATGTCGAGAGAATCGATTTTCTTATTTTTCATACTAGTATTATGATGGGAATTGAAAGGAACTTCCAGCTTAATCTTCGTCTTCTTCTACTTCATCCTGAGCTAAAAGATCTCCATTATGGATCAGTTCATCAAGATACTCCTGTGCATTATCTCGCGCTTCAAGCAGATCCTCAATCTCTCCATTCTTTACATAGAGTTTTGCAAGGTCTTTGATTGCTTTCTTGTAAGCCTCTTCAAGTGTGTTAAGGATATCTGCTTCTGTGATGTTTTTATTTTTCATAGATTCAGTGTATTGGAATTTGAAAGGAAACTCAAGCTTAATCTTCGTCAGAGTCTTCAGAAGCCTCTTTAATAGCAGCTTTGACATCCTTAACCCTATCATTCTTACAGACAATTCCTTTATCTAGGAAGATGATATCATATTGGTCTTCAGCAATAATCTCAGCTACTACATCTCCATCACATCCTTTTGGATAGGGAAGGTAGGTAATGCCTAGTATGTCGAAGTCTGTTTTGATGGTGTTCTTATTTTTCATAGATTCAGTATGAAGGGTTCAGAGAAGGAACTCAAGCTGTTTCTTTAGATCCAAGGCCGTTTCCATATCAATGACCTGGATGTAGTTGGAATTGAAACCCTTGAAGGTAATTTCAACAACCTCGGGGTTCCCCGGCTCATAATCATGATTGCCGGCTTTCAATGAGACACCATTCATGATGGCGCCGTTGATGGGGTTCTTATTTGTCATACAATCAGTATAAGAAGATTCTTTGGACAACTCAAGCCTATTCCTTCTCCCAGAGTCTGGTAATCTCGGACAGATCTTGGATGAAGCAACTAAACTCACCACTCAGGTTTGCATTCTCTACAGCGACTGCAGCCTCTTCATATGCCTCATCTTCGGTGTAAACAATGTTTGCAGCCTCTTTATACTGAGGTGTTCCCATCAGGTCTCTCAGGTCGTTAAGAGCGTTATAAACCTTGCCTACGATGTTTTCGTAATCTCCGGCGATGGCGATGATGGCTTCAGGTGTCAGGATGTTCTTATTTTTCATACGCGTATTATGACTGGATTGGAAGGAACTTTCAAGCTTCAATTTTACCTTCGTGCCTGTTGATGAATTCTTGTTTCTCCCTCCAAGACTCGTCCCAATCATCGCACAGAGTCTGATAGCTCTGTTGAAAGTCTTCGATGATATCTGCAAGGAACTCTTTCCTAGTATCAATACGGATGAGACGATGATTGTAGGTTTGAAGGATTTCTTGGTATTCTTTATTTGTCATGCTACCAGTATGAAGGAAAGTCCTAGAACAGGCAATAAAGAAATAATGGAAATTTTTTTGAACTCCAAGCTTGCGTTGCCTCAAGGAAGCCTCCATAATAGAAGGATCATTAAGAAAGAGTCGTTGAGCAGGGACTCAGGTTAAAAACAGCTCGAAGGGGAGGTAATACTCTGCTACGTTGGTTAGCTGGCCCTACCCCAAAGCACTAACATCGTATACTTCATCAATTATGCCTAGTTAACATATGATATATCAGATGTTATGAATTTCCTGCTTGCTAACTTTGAAGAAATCCAGTAGTATAAAAGAATCAAATGAACCTCTGGAAAGTTATGATCTAATATATTAAATTAACTAACATATAGAAAGATAGAGAGAGAAACCCCAGAGAGAAAACCATGTTAGAATACTTACATCTTTATCCTAATATAATCTTCTGGGCAGTATATTGTCTAGTTACCTATATAGTGTATAGATTGCTGGAGAGAGAAACCAGAGAGAAAAACAGGTAGAGAGAGAAAATCATCTAGTAAAAGCCCTAGCTAGCATCCCGACTCCATAGGATGTTCATGTTAACTGGAAGTCGTGAAACACTTGAATAGGCATAATATCTTAAAGACCATAGGAGAATCCTTCTTTATGTATACAGGTGTGCAGAGAAGGGAGCTTTTAATGTTTGCTAGAGAGAAAAAAGAAGAAATCGCCTAGATGACTTAAGCAAAAGAAAACCCAGCTGTTAAAAGCCGGGAGATCTTTAATGGTTTGGCAGATATTGGAGTCTGCCTAGATAAGCTAGAAAACTACTTAGCGATTAACGTAAACGCCTAAACGCTCTTTAAGCTGGCCAGTTAATCTAGCTACAAAGCTATCTAAAGCTTTATTGCCGGCGTTTAATCCGCCTGTTCTAACAACTGTTGCAAGCTCATCAACGTTTAAAACAGCTGTAAAAACATCTGTCTTAGCATCTGCATCATTCTTTAAATGTATTTCAATAAAAGTCTTCATATTCGCGTTTATTTAGCTTGCAAAACTTTCTATTTCCACTATTCTTTTGCTTACCCGTCTATTTCCCCTCTCTCTTCTTCTTTTTCTTTACTTTTTTCATGATTAACATAAATATATTCAATATGTTAAGTGTGTTTTTTGTAATCTTTTTTGTTCTCCTCTTTCTTACCAAATCCTACACAAATTCTTCTATTTTCATGGATTTTCTCTTAGATTTCTGTCTTTTCTTCCTAATTTTCCTCATCCTTCCCCTTCCTCTATTCCTTTTAGCTTGTCTCTTTCTTTGTTTCTTTCTATAATACTTAAATATTATATATGTCTAATTGGAAGGTTAATAGAAGAGCTACAGAAGAGGATTTAAAACCTCTTTATAAGAGAGGTTACCTTATTAAAGATGAGATTAAAGGAGCCTGGATTGTTAATAATACTACTACCATCGTACAATTTAATTTTCCTTCCAAAGATAATATTGATGGAGCAGCTTATAATAGACAACATAACTTTATTGGATCTTGGGACTTTAAAGGACCTTTAGGTAAGGCTATTGAAGATTGGGAGTTCAAACATAACCTCAGTCCTTCTACCCTTAAGACCTTCTCCGATATTATCGACGAGCTATAAGTATCTAATATGGATTTTAATAACTTAGTACTAGAAGAAATGAAAGAACATGTATATAAAGTTATTAGAAATGCTAATGAAGATGAGTTAAAAGTTTTTAATAAACGGATGGGAGATAATTTAAAAAAGCCTATTGATAAGGCCTGGCTTATGGATCTTATTAATAAGACTAGCTTTGTTGCACCTAACTACACAGAACTTGGAGGTTGGGAATATATTCTTTTTACATCTAAAGGTTACTTTAAGTCTTATACCTCCCCTCAATCCAAGATAATATCCAAAAGTAGTGCTAATTCTACTTTAATTGATAAGGCTATTGAAGATTGGGAGTTCAAAAAGAATTTATCTCCTTCTACCCTTAAGACCTTCTCCGATATTATCGACGAGCTATAAGTATTATATGGATATTTTTTCTAAAATTAAGATCCAGGAGCTCGTTCCTTGGCTACAGAAGGATCGGGGATTTGATGTAAACTTTACCCTTGACGGGGAATGGTATCAATTCATATACTACCCTAACGATCCGTTAAATAGCTGGTTTTCTGATTTACCTGATGAGCTTTCTGAAAAAGATGAGGATGTAGTTAGAGATAAGTTTCTTGATCTCATTAAGAACTATCAATTAAAGAAGTCTCTTTCTTCAAATACAGCTAAAACCTTCTCCGATATTATCGATGAACTTTAAAGATACTAAGTTTGAAGTTAAGAGGCAAATGTGGATGTCTTATAAGGACGGTAAACTAATGAGAGCACCCTTACATAAAAATTCTGAAGGTAATTGGTCTGATGCTCCCTACTTCTTTATAAAGGATGACAGGGGAGGGGAATGGGAGTTTATAAATTCAAATGATAATTCCTTTTCTTACGGAAAAATAATTGAAGACTTTCCAGACTGGTTCAGGGATTTATACAGGCAACATAATAAAAGCCAATTAGCTCCACGCCTTGCTTTTAATCCTAAAAAAGTAGGGTACAAAAATGAATGGTGGGCTTATATGGAAAATTTAGCGCTTGAGGTATTCCCCAGACTAGTAGATAATTGGGAATTAAAGAAAACCCTCTCTACTCAAACTGTTAAAACATTCTCCGATATCATCGACGAGTTATAAATAAGTTTATGAATGTTGAGATATTAAGTGTAAGAGATAAGAGGGATAGAGCAGGTTATATTGATTATACAATAAAGATAACAGGTAAGTTTGATGTTGTTGACTTTGATGATCCTAATACATACTTCGCAGGTTATAAAAACATCTTTACTGCTGAACATCACCCTCATGTAAAAAATGAGTCTAATGGATGGAGACTTCCAGGTTTAGAACAAATAGGTCCGGACTTACCCTACCCACAGCCTTATTGGAGATTATGTAAGGCTGTCGGGGAAAAAATTGAGAACATTGGGTTTAAGAAGACTCTTAGCCCTTCTACAGCCAAAACATTCGGAGACATTATCGATGAACTTTAATGAATTAGTATTAGAGGCTATAGCCGGGGGTAAGTTTGATATTGAGATAACTAGGGGACCGATGCGGGGGGATGACTTTGGATACATACCGGAGTGTAGGATATATAACGGTAGAATTGGGAATAATACCCATGTTCAATTTATTTTAAACCCTCTTAATAATAACCACATTACATTTCAAAACTATGCTGCTCATTTCTTTAGAGGTGAAGATGGTGAAACCCTTCAACGTCAAGCCTTAGAAGCTATATACGCTTTTGATTCGGAACTATTTAAGAAGCATCTTATATCTCAAAAAACAGCTGAAACATTCGGAGACATTATCGACGAGCTATAAGTATCTTTATATGACTCCAAGAAATTCAAAAGAAGTTTATGTTATTAGAACGGCTACTTCAGCTGATATTGAAGACTTACTTACCAATAGTAACTATAGCCCGGTCGGAATTAAGAAGATAACCCAGAACGGAGGATGGATTGTTAAGTATTATAAAAGTAACCTATTAGTTATTCCCGATTATGCTGCTAACGCTACACCGGAAACATATCTTCTCCTTATTATTGATCAAAAATATGAATATAAGGGAACAGCTTATGAAGGATCTGATATATCCCAAGCCATTAACGAATGGGAATTTAAAAGTAGGTTAAGCCCTAATACTCTAGATACATTTAAGGATATAATCGATGAACTCTAACATAGATATAAAAGTTTTAAGAGGCCCTTATGGTCATATATGGCGTAACCAATATGACATTAAAGAGTTTGCTGAGTTTTGTTATGATATTGAAATGTGGGGATGTAATATTATTTGGGCTCAGGATATGAACTGGATAGTACCTGAGCAGGATATTGTAAATTGGAGTAGAAAGTTTGTTGATTATAAATCTTTACATAGTGAAATTAACATTGCTAAGTTAATCGATAAAGCTATTGAATCTTATAACATAAAGAAAAACTTAACACCGAGTACTGTTAAAACATTTGAGGATATAATCGATGAGCTCTAATATTAAAATTGACAAAAAGACAGGACCGAGTTCTAGCCCTTATAATGATAGTGGGTATTATCAATATCACTTGAAGTATCCAAATAAAGAAGGTGTACTAACCCAATACATGATCGAAACAAATACAAGTCCTCATACCGATCGTGTTAATTACGCAATTTTTGTAGTGCAAGAGAATGGAGAGTATTTCTACATTAATCCAACAGCACAGTATCAAGTAGATAGTTTGCCCTTTACGTACGATGATGCAAGAAGAGCTGTTGAAACATACGAATTAAAGAAAACATTATCCCCTAGTACTGCTAAAACGTTCGAAGACATTATCGACGAGCTATAAATATTAAATGCAGCCAGTTAAATTCCAAGATGTAAGGTATTTAGGTATTGCTATGAGCAAGCCTGTAACAAAATATGATTACGAACTTATCGACACTAATGGAGATATTTGGACATTTGGTGTATACGAGGGCGGAGATCTTGTAGCATTTGAGCGTGTACCTCGTATGTATAACGAGTTTCTTGGTAAGAAGCAATGGATGCCGTTTTTTAGAGAGGTAGAAAAAGCTGCTAAAAAAGCTATTGAAAGTTGGAAAATTAAAAAAGATTTAAGCTCGCAAACAGCTAAAACATTTGAGGATATAATTGATGAACTTTAAACAATTTTTTACAGAGTCACAAGACATTAGTAAGTGGGTAGAAATATTAGATATAACTTCTGAAGATATGTACGGCCCTGATGTTGTTAAATCCTGGAGTTTGATTCGTCATTGGAGGCATAGAGGTGAAACTCAATATTTCTTTGCTCTTGATAAGGATGGATATTATCAGATGTACGATGAAGAAGGTAATGATTTACTGCCTGATGAGCTTGAAAAAGAATCATATGTTAACGCTATTAAAAAATGGGAGTTTAAGAACAGCTTAACACCTCAAACAAAAGAAACATTTGGAGATATAATCGATGAACTGTAAAGTTGTACACGTTGAGGAAGAAAACGAGGATCATCCTGGTCTTACTATCTATACTTTAGAGCGTAAAGATGACATAAATTGGAGTAGTTTTTTGTTTAAAGTTAAGATGTGGGATAATGGTATGTTTACTATTAAATCTTTAGAAGATAAACAAATAGGTTATAGTACAGAGTTAAGAAATTCAGCTATGAAGGCAATTAATGAATGGAAGTTTAAACAATCATTAAGTCCTTCTACAGTTAAAACATTTGAGGATATTATCGATGAGCTCTAATATACACATTTTAAGAAAGTTTACTAGAGATGATCATCAGCGTGTTCAATTCGCTATGGGGTGGTCGAATGAGTTTGCTAACAAAATGATGCCTAATAATGAAGGCTGGGTAGTACAACAAGAAGATTATACAACCTTAAGATATGTTATTAAAGATCATCGTTCTGAACCTTATATCTATCAATATCTAATCATATACATAAACTCTAAAGGTATATGTGTAACTCAAGATTATCTTAAGTTTTATACTGAGGCCGGCAAAATGTTTCAAAAAACTATTGAAACGTACGAACTCAAGCATTCTCTAACACCGAAGACATTACAAACCTTTAACGACTTAATCGATGAACTTTAAAGTAATACACGCTCGGGAAAGAACATCATACGAAACTGAATACTATTTAAAAGATAGTGATAATAATGATTGGACTTTTATAGTATCTAAAACACGAGCAGGGAACATAAGAGAGTTTACTATGTACCCTAAACATTGGAAAAGCTTAATGAAGTCTACCTCTTTAGCCAATTTAACAAGAAAGAGTCATCTATATGAACTGGCAATGAAAGCTATTGAAGAATGGAACATGAAGAAGGACCTTTCACCTAGCACCCTAAATACATTTGAGGATATAATCGATGAACTTTAAACAATTAGTATTAGAAGAATTAACATTCAATGAATTAGCTCTTCAGGCTGAAAAAGATAATCTTCCACAATGGAGAGCTAATCTTGAGAAGATAATTGGTAAAGAGGTGTGTGTATTAGGAGCTATAATTCGTGGAGTTAATTTTAGTGGCCCTTGGACACTTTTAGGTAAAAATCCAAAAAGAGTTCAAGGAGGTTGGCGTATTCAGAATGTAGATACTAAGGAGCGTAAGATTGCTCCTACCCCGCGCATTTACCCAATAGAGTATATGACATTAAACCAGTTGAGTGATACAACAAGAGACACGTTCGGAGACATCATCAACGAACTTTAAGCTTGCAGGTTCTTCTTAAAGCATGCACAATGTTTGCATGAAAATTAAAACAATCAAGATTGTCTTGAAGGGTATCAAAGGGAGGCAACCCTTTGCTCCTCCAACAAGGAAAATCAACTCCAAAAAAATCTACAAGCGGTCGGAGAATAGACTTGCTTGTTCCTTCTGAACCTTCTATACTGATAGTATGAAAATTAATAAAGAAGAGTTCATTAAGTCCTATAACGCAACCGGTAAAGGAACATCCAACAAGATTCCTTGCACCAGGTGCCAGACAGAAATTACGGCATTTGGAAGTAACTTGGCAGGAAAGATAGCTAAGGCAGGTAGTCTTGAGATCCTTCTTGATACCTTTACCTGTCGTTCTTGTAAGAGTGAGGGCAAGGTTAAGGTGGTTAAGGTGACTGTTAAGCGAGAGAAAAAGGAGGAGAAAGAGGAGCCAGTTTATATCATCCCTAAGATGAAGGGCTTCATTCCGACTAACGCCTTCTTGAAAGATACACCTGAACTGGTGCAATCAATGACGAACTTTAGCTGTGTATCGCCTCAGTATTATCTAGATCACGGACGGAAATGCACGGGGTGTGTCTTCGCTGACAATTGCAACTGCGCACTGAAGAAGGCAGCCTAAGAGAGAAAAACATATGAAAATTAAGAAAGGTTCTACAGTACAAACAATTGATGGAGCATATGTCGTTCGAGACATAAATCGATCAATAACACCAGCCCTTGTTATGCTTACAGAAAAGTATAAAAAGAAAGGTATGGGTCGTCACATCTATGTTCGAGAGAATTACCTAGAATATCTGAATGATTGAACAAAAGACAATCAACGAGCTTGAGATGTCTATTAGCTTTGGGCAAAGGCTAATGGAATATAAAAAGGAATGTCTTCATAAGATGCTAGAACAAATGGATAGTGGTGATAAGATTCTCCAGCACTATAAAGCTGATAAGCTCTACATTCAAGACATTATTACTGCTCTAGAGTGCGGAGAAAATATGTATAACTTATCTTCTATTAAGAGTCGATTAACTATTGTATGTCAGATGTTCTTTAAGAAAGAGTTTAAAGCTTTAAAGGAGTTGCTACAATAGACTTTGACGTCTGGGGATCAACTATTACATACTGTATTAAGGGTACAGCAAAAACTGCAGGAGGTTATAAATGGAGCTTGCCAGCTCATTAAAACCGTTATATAATAGTAAGATGAGTGAAAAAAGGATTTGCAGCGTCGATTGGGATGACACGCTTTTTGAAGACCCGTCCTATCAAATAGGTAGTCTTTGGGCTTCTACTGGAGCTCAAGCTGAACCTATCAAGAGAGTTCATGACTTTATTAGAGAAAAAGCTAAAGAAGGATACGAGATTCATGTAGTGACAGCTAGAGAGGAGAAAGATGTACCTGAATGCTGGGAGCTGATTAAGCTCTATAACCTACCAATTAAGTCTGTAGTAGCTGTTGGAGGAATGAATAAAACCCCTGCTCTTTTATCTTTAGAGAGCTCTCTTCATATTGATGATAATGTTCAAGTTTGCGTATTAGCTCGTCAAGCAGGTATTAAAGTTCTTTTAGTTGATTGGGGACAGGAGGATGTAAATTGTACAGCAAAATTGTTTCTTAAGATTTAAGCTTGCTAGTTCCAGATAGAGACTTTATTATATTTGAATCATGCACAACACATTCTTAATCGCTGATCCACATTTTAGTCATGAGGGGGTTTGTAGATTCCTTCGTGACGATGGAACCAAGCTTCGTCCCTGGGACAATCCTGCAGAGATGGATGAGGCAATGATCGAGAACTGGAACAAGGTTGTTCGTCCAGTTGATAAAGTTTATGTCTGCGGAGATCTGGTAATGAAGGCTAAGAAACAGATTCATATTATGGAGAGGCTCAATGGTAAGAAAGTTCTTATTAAGGGTAACCATGATATCGGAGAGCTTAAAGTCTATCTTCCGTACTTCTATGATATCAGAGCATTCCATGTTCTAGATAACTTCTGCATCACACACATACCTATTCACCCGGATTGTCTAGGTAGGTTCAAGGGTAACATTCATGGACATATTCATCAGAGAAAAGTAATGGAGGTTCGCCCTAAGGGCTGGGAGGGGGTAGTTGACCCTAGATACTTTTGTATCTCAGCTGAGCAGATTAACTATACACCGATTGAGTGGAATGATCTCAGAAAGAAGTTTTATACTCAGCTAGGTTTAGAAATATCAAACAGCTAATGAAATATAAACTAGATCAGTACCCGAACGAAAAGAATATCTTCATCGTTACTACAGACAATCAATACGATCTTGCTATGCTCTTTATGAGAGCTCAAGAGTATTATGAGTCTCCTTTTAA
>Ga0105097_10000148_pt1 | contig 28303 bp, 16 predicted proteins | sample PPLLak12cMay2015_FD_87035 | JGI IMG/M metagenome (GOLD analysis project Ga0105097, IMG submission 87035) | Freshwater sediment microbial communities from Prairie Pothole Lake near Jamestown, North Dakota, USA - PPLs Lake P7 Core (1) Depth... | ecosystem: Environmental > Aquatic > Freshwater >...
ATCATCATAGGAATTAAAAGTTCCCTTAATTTCGTTTGGTGAAAAGTCCTCAACATCATCCGTTGTTAAAACATATTCATTTTTTCCCGATTTTTCCATATCTTCTTCTTTGTCAATAAAAAAATCTGATAGTTTTTGATTAAACGGTCCTGAATCCAAACTTCTTAATTCTAATTTTTCTTGTGGGGTTTTAGGTCTCATTTTTTCAACTTTAACCTCAAGAGCATTAAGAGCATTCATAATTTTATCCATTTCACCCAACTTAGATTCCATATTCTCAAGTTGACCAAATAAATTATTAAAATATTCTTCTTGTTTATCTTCAATATTTTTTTGTGATTTTACCAAATCAGTAATCTCAATATCTTCTTTTTCGTCCTCCTCTTTACCAACTTCTTCAACATCAGGATCGTTTGCAACGTCAATAGGTTCAGGTGTTGGTCCAGCTGGTGGTACAGGTGCTGCCGCATCAGGTGCAGGTGGAATATCTCCCGGTAATGGTGCCGCATCAGGTGCCGGTGGTACATCTCCCGGTAATGGTGGTGGTAAATCAGGAATGTCTTGTTCCATAATATAACTATTAATAGAATTATATCTCTTAATTTCCTCTAAAATCTTTTTATCTACACTCATTTTATTATCCGTTTAATAATTGTTTAATACCTGTTTTAGTCTCTACTTGGATTTTTTTGTTTGTATTCATAGTATTGTCAACTCTCTCAATTAAACCATCTTTCATTCTAATTGTGTAGCAATCACCACTATCAAGGTCACAAACTTCTTTATAACCATTACCCTTGTCTTTTTCTGTAACTCTTGTGTTTTTACCCAAGTAGTTATCCAATATTAATTTAGTGTTCATAATTTCTTTTATATATAAATATCATTAAGTGTTAAAAAATTTATGTGTTGGTAGATTATTGACCTACATTCAATCTATATTCGTTAATCGCCCCAATAACTATGTTCTCATATTTGAGTTTTTCATCTTCAGGTAATTTGTTATATACATTATCATCACTTTTAAATGGAAAATTAATAACATAGAATTTAACAATTGCTTTAGCCAATTGTTGAGGATCAAGATATGTTATAAAATTTAAAACATAACTATTGAGATCAGATAATTGACTACCATATTTACTAATCATAAAATCAACAAAATTATCAAAACTTTCAAATATTGCCAATGGTACTTTATTTGTATCACAAAAATATTTTTTATTGAAGTTTGTGTCCGACCCACCATACGACGATGTTAATGGTATTGTTCCGTAATTGTTGTCATAACTATTAAATTTACTACTTAACCTTAATGACATTATTGAATAAATTAACAATGATAAATTTTCTTTCTTTGTTGGGTCATTTAATTCGTTGACTTTTTGGTTAATTGTTTTTATTGCATCTTTAATTGTTATCGTTGTCTTAACCGGTGTTTCGGTTGTATAGTTTTTATATGTTGAATACAAATTATCACCACATTCTTGATTCACACTTAAACTAACACTCACATCTGTATTGTTAACAACATTATTTGTTTGTCCTATAACGTTAGTAGTATTCGCATTTATATCCTTATTATTTTGTTCTACTTTCTCCCTAATGTTTGAAAGTATTTTTGTACTTAACGACTGTATAAATGACTCAATTTTAGGAATACTATAGAATGGTTGTCTTTGACCTTCTATTACCGTATCAAATCCATCTAAACCTATCGTATGTTTAACACTAGTGATCATATATGGCCCACTAAACATAGGTACATTTCGTAAATTAAAATACATCATAGGTTGCATAAGAGCATTACCCATCATATCAATACTACACCTATAACTTCTATTTTTATATAAGTTATATAATGAAACACTTTGTGTATACCCACCTCTATTTTGGTCTAAATTCGCCATTTGGTTTAATACCTCTAACGACTCACTTGTTGGTAATCCCGGATCTTGAGAAATATCAATCTGTTTAAATATTTGTTGGTTTTGTGGTCCAATATCAACATTAAACCCAACAACTTTATTTGATTTATCCCAATTAGTTTTACCATCTTGGTTTTCCAATAAAGGATTATCAGTCGCTCTTCTTAAATCAAAGGCATCATCCCTATATCTATAATCAGTATTTTCATTCATCGCTAAATGCTTACTTGGGGGATTACTATACAAACAAAGAAACTTTGCCGATGTTTCTCTATAATCAACATCTAAAAATGTTCCAAATAAAGTGTTTGCAAATTCTAGTGTCCCTTCAGGTTTTGGTGATGGATTTTTACTCACATCTTTTACATTATAGAAATTGGCATAAGCAGGTAATGTAAAGTTTACAAAATTATTAGCAGTTAAAATTGATTGGACAATATCAAGTAATTTATTTGCATAATTAGCATTTTCCATTAAATTCTTTAACATGAAAATATCCACAAACACTTTCTGACCAACATCCCTACTAGCTCTATCCATTATTAACACATCCTCAAATAATGTATTACTTTTAAAGTCAGTACCGGATATCCAAGTATCATTTATTGTTTTAAATAAATCCCATAGTTCATATCTAGTTTGTTCACCTTCAAGATCCGACTTAACATTACCATCCGCACTGGTTATTTCAATAGTAGGTAACTCTTTTCTCAATCTAGTTAACTCCAAATCCAAAACAGTATTTAAATATGTTGTATTTTTTGTAATATATGTGTCCATTAAACTATAAAACCCAACCTTAGTGATTGCACTATTTTGTAGTTTCTGAGTGGCATAGATTTTAATAATTGGTGCAAAATTCTTAATATTGTTCTCACTAAATTCAACATCAATATCAACAAAAAAGTCAGTAATATAAGATCCATTATCAGAATATACTAATTCAGGTATTTCAGAAAAACCAACATATGTTTCCAAAGTTTTCCACGTTTCAGGATATTGCGTTTTAGATTGAGATAACGTTAAAGTTCCACCCGCAGTTGGTAAACTATTTGGTGAGTTTTGATTATAACCCTGATAAGAATATGGGTCAATAATAAATTGATTAGAGAATGTATAGAATAATTTTTTATCGTAATTTGATGGGTTACCATACTTCATTACAACTTTATATTCCATAAATGTAGTTAAATAACTAGTAAAATTAGTTATTTGATTTTCCTGAATTTCTTTTACAATAGAATTACCATTTGTGCTAGTTGCCGATGGTTTTGGTAATTTCATAATAGATCTCATCAAAGATTGGAAATTCTTATTTATTTTACTTGACTTAAGTTCATCATTTGATGATAACGTTGAGTTATAATCATATTCTGATCTACTAAAATTTAAAAATTCAGTTTCAAGAATATCTAATATTTCTTTATTAAAGGTCGTAAATAATTCACTTATTGTTGAATATTTATTTGTTTCCCCATTAATTGATAAGTTTTGTTGTATTGCAACATCGTTAAATACTTCCTTTAAATAACTATCTGGTGATGGTATTGATAATCTTGAATTATCAAAATACCCATAATTAGGTGCTTTCCAAAATGTCCTAACCGAACCGTTATACATCGCACCATTATCTGAAACTTCAGTCTTCAGTGTTCCATTAGGTCTAAAACATTCAACAAGTGTTTGATTTATCGTAGATCCAAATGACGGCATAGGATATATTGATTCACCATCAGTTGTTGCAACATAACAACTCCAAGGTGTTATACTTAAACCTCTAGTAATACTCCCAAGATCAAAACCTGGGGTTTTAGTTATAACAGAATCTGTTGTATTAACCAACGATAGTCCGTTATCAATCGCACCCTGAATATCACCATTTGTATAACCACCAACAGGTGCATTTGTAATGTTAAATGGTGTTGTTGTACCTGTTTGACTAACATTAACAAGATATGCTCCAATACCGTTAGTAGTTCCCGAAATTTGACTTATAATTGAGGTACCAATAGATAAACCACTCCCCGATAAAACGGCACCAATAAATATATCATTTGTATTAACCGAAATAACTTCAAGTGTTGTTCCACTAACACTACAAGTACCATTTATAGATTGAGGTACTACACCAAATACTTTTTTACCCTGTAAAAAAACATTAAAATCATCAATAGTCCTTGGGTAAAACCCAGGATTTATTTTTGTTTGAGTTAAAAGACCACTTGTAAAATTATCTTGTAAGATAATTTCTTTAGTAACACCATTTATTGTTACCGTATAATTTTTTGTTGTAGCACTATTTGTTGGGTCGTAATTATAAGCATAATTATAGTCCGTCCATACCTCACTTAATATATCAACACCCGTTTCCTTCCACGTTTTATAACGATGCCAAATTGACCCATATTTTAATATCCAAGCATATGGTAATTCATGAACCGCACCAAATTTCTTAAATGTTGATATGATATAATCAAGTTCCTTTGTACTTGCGTTATCCCCATATTCCTTATATTTTTCCTTAAGAGTTGCCAACGGCAAACTATTCAAGAATAAAAACGCCGCAGATTTATATGGTGATTGATCGTTTGATTTATACCTAAAATTATACACACCTTGTTGTATTGCATTAACAAAATAAGGAGTGTTTAACATAGATGTGGTTTGATCGGCATCTAATTTGTTTTCATAGTTAGAATAATATATGTTTCCTTCCGTAATAAATTGATCTTCAAATTTCCTATTTTTATAAAAAACCTTTAGATCTAATAGTGTAAAATCTATTGTTTGACTAAAAATTGCCGGTTTGTAGTTAAAGTTAGTTATTGGATCTTTACCCTTACCCCTATTTAAATAATTTGTGATAATTTTATTAGTGTTATTATATTCTAAAACTTGTGTTGTTTTAAAGATGTTTTCAGCTTTTTGTATTCCCTTTGCGTTTGCCAAATAAGTGTTATCCCACCCCAAATTTGTTATAGGATATAGATCAGTAAAATCATAATTTTCAATATTATCATTATTCCCAAAATATTCTGTAGATTGTGATATATCCTTTAACGATAATAACGGCATTGATTTATCATCATCAATAATGTCCCCACTTAATAACCCAAAAGAACTATTAACTTCATTTTTTATATATGATGTGTTAAATTCTCCTCTAACAAAGTTTTGCCAAGATTCTCCCGACCCTTCGTTTGATATGTGTCTTAAGAACGCCAAATACGAACCTGACGTTAAATTATATTCTTTTAATTTTTTTGTTAAATAAGGATTATCAGGCCCCAACGCAGTAATAATATCTAATACTTCACATTCTGCGTAATATTCCTTCATGTTGAAGTCTGTATTTGAATCTCTACTTAATTTACTGTAGAATGAGTTCAATAACATTCTTTCATAAATCTCATAGAAAAACTTAACCTCCTCAGTATTTTGATATACTTCATTACTAATTGGGAATTCAATAGCGTTAAAACTTAATCTACTTGGTTTTGTTTCTGAATTTGTAACTGACCCAGGGAAATCTTGTTTAACCGATCTTTCAACAGTTCCTTTAATAAACTCCTCAACAAACTGAACTTCAGGCCATATTTCAGGAGAAAACGCTCTTACTTTTGTTGCAATTGATGGGTGTCCCGGATACATTAATTCAAACCTTTCCCCATCTTCTTTTAGATTGTTTTCAACAATCAATTGAGGCCAAGGATATATTGGTGTTTTTTCAATACTTAAATCTTTAAGGTCAACACTATTAACGGTAGATGAATTAGATAGTATTGCATTTTTTCTTAATGGACTATCTCTAAGATCCCACGCCTTTGTATGAACATCATCAAGTAATCGTAAAAATGCCTCACCTTGTGCAAAAAACACTGCAAGAACGTTTCTAATGGTTGGTGCAAAACCAATACCACCACTTCCACCACCTTTTCCGTCAGATTTAAAGGTCGCACTAACTTTATTTGACAAATCTTTAGTGATATTTTCCTCAACCTTTTGTTTTTGTATTTGAAAATTTTCTGCAATTGTGGATGTTTGATCCATAAATGATCCTTTACCCTCAAAGAAAAATAATTGACTTGAATTAAATTCAAGTTTTACTTTTACCTCAAATGCCGCTTTTTCTTCTTCGGTTATTTTTTTATTTGATCTTGTGAAATATGTTTTAACTAAATCTACATCCGTAATTATCGCTTTACTATAAAACGTACTAATCTTTTTATCTAAATCTAAAAAAATATTTACAGGAATACTGTTTGGTTTATTATCACCAAGAGCATTATTACCCTTAAGTGATTTATTAAAAGTTTTAACAAGACCCGATAATTCGGTTAACGCCAATTGTCTTTTTTCCTCACTATCATATTCCTTTTTAAATTGGTATAGTGTTAGACCATCTTTTTGTCCTGTTGATGGTGTTGTAATAAAAACATTACTGTAATCTAAATATTTTCTTGACCAACCATCTTCTTGTCTAATATAAACTTGAGATTCATATTCTGATAAATTTTTTGCATAATCATCAAGATCATTAAGAACATTCATATTTGTTTTTGAATACTCCTCAATTATATTTTTAAGGAATGTATCTAATCTAACCTTTAATTCTTGTAATGTTATTTCAGGAAAATTATCATCAATTAATCCTTTGGATTTATATGTCGCATAAAGTTCTTTCATTTTTGAAAAACCAGTACTTGACCAAGAACTTGTAACCTTATCATTACCATTACCATTTTTTGTGGTAGTAGTTTGTTTTGTTTTAACATTTGATTGATACATTAATGGTGCCGCCATCATTCCACCCCAATTTACGCTGGACATAATAGTATACTTATACGTATATAATTTTAACTGAACTCTAAAGTTTCCTGAACCAGGATCAAAAGAGGCATTAAATGTAACTAACATTAATGGTAATCTAACCGCTTTACCCAAATAACCCTTTATTGTTAAATAAAATAGTGGATATGGTAATTGGAAAAATGCGGCATATGGTGAATTATTTCCACCCTCAAACAATGCCCGACCTTTAACATCTTCCAACGTAACATCAATTATGGGCATAAAAGCCGTATTATAACTTATATTAATATTTGTAATTCCCAATAAACCATTATCTACCGCTCCGGGATTACCATTTGAAACCAATGTTTGGGTTATATAATAATCATCACTCTTATCAATATTTGAAGTATTTCCCGGTATGATATTAGATTTTTTCTGATTAACCCCCTTACCTTGTAGGGTGTTTTTACCGGTAATTTCGTCCGACCAATCGGTATCTAAAAAAGGTTTATTTCCAGGATTCAAGAAGTTCATACTTGCAACTGAAACAGTTCTAATTGTATCACTTAATGGTGCCCCAAGTGCCAATTTTGTTCTTGGTAGTACCGTGCACTCCAAATTAGCATACATAACGAGATCTTCGTGATTTATGAGTCTTTGTTGTGGTTTACCGTCTTTATCAATAATTTTATTTGGATCTATTACTGTAATGTTTTGGTAATCAAACTCTACTAATATATTTTCCCCGTTATCTGCCATAGTAGAAGAAATGATTTTCTAATGTATTTTTATAGTCTTGTAATGAACTTAACAAAGGATATGGAATTGTCAAGATAGCCGCGTCAGGTATGTTAAATTCAAAACCCGTAAATTGTGGGTTTGCTTGTAATATTAACCAACCAAAAAATGGTGTTCCATAAAATTGTTGCGATACTTTATCCAACCTTGAAATTCCAACTTTATATATATAGAGCTTATCAGACGATTTTATCGGCAAGTTAATATAAGGAACAACGGTTTGTTGTCCATCTTGTAAAAATTGATTGTATCTATTATAATATTGTAATGCCATTATTAATTAAATTTAACTTTACCATTATATGTTTTATTACTTGTCTTAACATTCGCATCAAGATAAAGATTTTTTATTCTATTTATCTTCTGTAAATTATTTCCAGTTTTTTCTGTAGTATATTGTACTTTACTATCAAACTCCACAAGTTTAAAGGTTTCATATTTTTTATACTCTTCAGATGTTTCTATATCATTAAATAATTTTATTTCAGCATCGTGTTCTGCTTTACATTTAACCTTAAAAATTTCACAATATTTTTTTATATCATCAACAATTGTTGTTTCAGATTCTTTAATTTTTTTACTTGTCGTTAATGACGTAACAAATGCATTATATTTATTATCATCCAAAAATATGTGGGACATTGCCATATAAAATCTACTTTCAGGAATCGACATTGCGGTAATCCCAACAAAATTATTTTCATCTTTTTTATATACTAATTTTTTAAAAATCTTAGGTGTTAGAAAAACATTTAAAAAACTTGTAATCTGTGTTCCAGCGGTAAATACATATACATCCTTTATATTACTTATAACACTATCACCACTTAACGAATAAACTTTATAATCTCCCGTACCTAATTTAATACCATCAATACTATCACACACAACGTCCAACTTTCTTAACGTATAATTAAATCCTTCTTGGTAGGAAGTCATTTCATTTATTGGTCCAATAACAATACTATTTAATTCACTTTCAGCTTTTTCAACCTCTTTTTCCATATTGTCCTTAAGTTCTCTTTTTAATGAACTTTGATAACCCTTACTACTACCAACAATATCAGAAATTATCGGAGACACCCCATCATTAACATCTTTTTTTGTTTGTTTAACCAAACTTTGAACGTATTTTTCAACACTATTTGACTTACCGTATATATCCACATTAGTTGGGTCGTCACCATACTCATTAAATTCACCCTTATTAAATTCCATATCAGCACTTGCCAATGACATTATACCACCATTTGTGGTTGAAGTAAGTGTCTTCAACTGATTAAAGATTGTTTTAAAGTATGTTTGAGTCCCTGTTGATAAATCGCTCATTAATGTTTTATATTCAATGTCTCCAGTAGAATCAGTATTTCCAGATGACGTATTTGTAGTTAATATCGTACCAATAGTACTACCACCCTTTTGTGGGATTTGATTATCAACTTGGTTTGCCGTAAGTGGATCACCATTAACCGACCCATCTTTTATTATTGCTTTCACTAAAGTATTATCTTCCTCAGATGTATTCTCAGTTGCAACCGATCTTTCATCATATATTTCGGTATTCGCATAATAATTAAATGATAACGCATTTTGCAGTTCTTTTACAGGACCAGCAATTCCTTGACCACCAATAAAACTAAAATTAAGTTGAATTTTTGCAATCATCGGTTGAACTCCAATCCCTTCTGGATTAATATCAAACACCAACGGATCAAATGTAATGCCAAGAGATTCATGTATTATTTTTGTATTATAAAAATCCCCAATTCTTAACACCAAAACGGGAGGTGCACCAAACGATGTATTTAACGCATCATTATATTTTGGTTTCCCATCAGGACCAATAACAGGTATTGTTTGTCCCGGTCTCATACATTGATTAAGGAATGTTAATCTAGCATTTAAACCTTCAGGTGTCATTGAGTGAAATGCCGGATTAAAGTATTTAATTTTATCTTTAATACTTTCAAACACCATAGGGTTAGTTTTCTCTATTACCTCAAAATAATCACATTCCGAGAACAACGATCTTAACACCTTTTTTGATATTCCGTCTTTAACAGATTGTTTAATGTCAGGTATCGGAGCAACTTTAAGTGGGGGAACATATATTGGTTGTGTTGTACCGGTTGTTGTACCTTCAATAACAACTACAGGTATTGGCTCAATAACAACAGGATCATCAACAACAGGACTTTCAGGTATTCCACTCGCCTCAATAGTTTTTATATAAACTCTTCTACAAGCCATTGCCGGTGTTGAATACCACTGACCACCAGTATTAACAACGTTTCCGGTTTTACTATCATTACGAACATTTTGGCTACAATTAATTGGTGAAAAAGGACCTTTTTTTGTTTCTGGTATAACATTTGCAACTTCACCCAAACTTGATGCTATAACATTTAATTTTTTATCATCAATATATTTTTGACCTTTAAGTTCCCCAAAAGTTAAACTTGCTAACCATGCGATAACTGAATTAATTCTTCTATCAGAAAGAAATTTATTATAGGTCTCATTTTGAATTGGTGATGCGGATCCTTCCATCGTAATAGTAACACTACCTTTCATATCCACAAGAATTTTTGATAATGATGTAATAAAATCTTTTTGTAATGTTTCAAAATTATATTTAACAACATCATCAAAGAATGAGTTAATACCATTTTTACTGAATGTTGTTCCTTGATCTAAAGTCGCACCAGTTGATGCCCAAACAGTTTCAGGCGCTTTAGTATTATATGTCCCCTGTAATCCAATATAATAATTATAGTAATCAACATAAGTAAATGATGACCCATCCACAGGATCCGCTGGTGGTCTTCCTAATGGTCCTTGAATTTTCCATTCCGCAGGATCTGAAGGGTTTACAATGTTTGGATTATAATATGGTGAATCATTTTCAAAATAAAAACCATAATTTAAATATGGGTTTAACGTATCTAAAGATATCGGGTCGGTTGCATTCGCAACTATAGTAGTAGTAATGTTTGCATTTTCAGCCTGACTAGAATTACCAGGTTTACCAGGATTACCACCAACACTTTCTTCAGTATTAACAGGAACTTCTTTAATAATATTTATATATTCTTCTTCCGTTAATCTTGGATCATTAAGAATTTGTTGATATGTATATAATTCACTTGTCGGTATTGTATTAAATTTTGCCGCCAAATCATAGATATCGTATTTAACGCATCCCGCAAAAAATGAATCCATAATAGAATTTATCTCTTGAGAACTTCTATTTGCCAATTGTTTTTCAACAATTGTGTTCATCATCGCGGGTGAATCAACAACTATCTTCCAACTTAAACTTCCCGTTCTTGTTGTATTCTTATAGGTATATATTGGTTCAGGTCTACCCAAAAATGAAGTTGGACTCCAATTTGCCTTACTATCCTCACTAAATGTTATATCATAAGGTGGAAACCACATTATTCTACCCCCATTTTGTCCTTTTTCACAACTAGGTAAATCATCATATGTAAAACCTGGTTGATCTGATGTTCTCCACGCCAAATTCTCCAATGAGAACATATATTTTTTAACTTTACCATTAACAATATTTGTTGATCCCGGATTTCTTATTGGGGCAATATTCAAGTTATAAGTATTATCAAAAATAGAATAACTAAACTTTCTACCTGACATTGTTATACCATCAGTTTTTTGTAAATCGGCATATGTTAAATATGGTGTGTCTTTTTGGAATACTCTACAATATTCTTTACCAACCTCAAACCCACTAACACCAATCGTATTACTGTCCGAACTTTGATCATAATACGCAATAACTTGAGAACCTTTAGTCATCTCTTTATATCCATCGTTGAACACTTTTGATACTTGATTAATTGCGTTACCAACGTGTTTTAATCTTTTTGCACCTTGGACATTGTCTGCCGCTTGCACAATTCGTTGGGTGTTGTCTAAAATAGATCCTCCCTTATATTCTATACCCGTTGAAAGGTTTTGTCCGTATTGACTCTCAATAATGTTAAACTCTTCATCTTTTTGGAAGTTCTGCCCACCAGGACCCACCTTAAAACCTGCATTGTCTTTATATTTTGGTGATGTCCATACAAATTTACCATCCGTACCATCACCATCAGTATATGATTTCGCCTTTAATCCAAAATTTATTTTATCCTCATTACCTTCATATAATTTGGCAAGTTCATCAGGACCATAAACAATAGTTCCAACCTGTTTACCAAATCTATCAACGGCAACTTCATTTGCGGGTGTTGTAATTTGACTTGGTTCAGAATCAACACTACCAACATAATAACCACCAACAGATGATGACCCTCCACCAAATAAGTTATTGATTGCACTTGACACCCCTTGGATGAGGTTCTTTTGGTATTGTGGTCTATATATGTTATAATCTAATGTTGCAAACAATACTGATTGTTGTCCATTACCAGTATTTGCCAAAAATATTTCCGATGGATTCCTAAATTTATTTAATATTGGACCTAAAGCACCACCCGTTAAATTATTAACAGTATTTAATGCTGATGGAACATTACCAACAGGATCTTCCCCATCAAAATAATCACCAGGAATAAATGAAACAGGAAAATATGTTCCCGTCAACCTATTCGCAAACGATATTGCGGCAAATATCGGATTTTCAGGTACCGTAATTTTCCAATTTTTAAGAAAAAATGGTTGTTGACCTGAAGCCAATAAACTCGCACTGAACGGATCAGATAATGTATCCAAATTAATAGACCCAATTGTCAGTTGTTGGATCTCTAATGCAATCCTATCCTCAAAATACGCCCTTAACTGTGTTGCACCAATTTTAGCAAGATATGAATCTTGTGATAAAGATCCATTAGACCCATTTGGATTAGTATTACTTAATATCTCAAATGGTGAATAAAATGATGGAACAAAAATTGATGGATCCCAATATGGTAAATACATCTTACCTGATGTAATAACATCTGTAACAACGACCAAATCTTTATACCCACCTTCAGGTCCATATTTATTTTGAATATATGCGGTATCAATATAAAATTCGTTAATTAAATCTAATATCGTATCATTTGGATCGTAAGGTCCTTTATTTGGTTCAACAGGGTAAGGTGCTCCCGGCACATTATATTTTCCACTATACCCACCTTCAGGACCATACTCATTTAATGTATAAAGTTGATTTGCCCCTTGATTTGTCGAAATTAACGTATCAGGTGAGTCAATTACATTACTATCCGTTAATGGTGTTGCCTCATAAGTTACATTTCCAGAAGGGGCAGTATATACACCTTGCACCTGATAAGGTGCTAAATTCCTCGCAATTAATTTGTTTCTAAATGATGACGATGACGCAAATGATAATATACTATCTGACATATTTAACCTTTATCTTATAAATACCTTAGATGTATTTTTTTTATTATCGTTTTTTATTGGGAGTTAAACCATTATTAGTTCCACCACCAACTTTAAGAATATTTTGAGCCTCATCTTGAGTAATATTTGTTTTTGCCCAATCTTTTAAAATTGTTGTTATTTGTTCGTTTGTCATATTTGATGGTAAATTATTAAAATCAAAAGTATGTGTGATATCAACTTTTATTGGTGTTGTTGATGTTGCCGATGGTACATTACTATTACCCTCAGATAACGCTTTATCAAGGGACATATTAGGATTTAAAGATGGGATACTTTTACCCGTTTGGGTATTTTCCATACCTTCACCACCACCCATACCAAAATCAAAATTACCGATCTTGTCCCAAGCATCTTTAGCGAATTTTGAGGTTTTAGTTAATAGATCATCAAAACTTAAACTAAATAAATCTTTTATATCTTTCGCAATTTCATCAACACCAAGACCATAAGTTTCAGAATCTTTATACCCATCAGGAACCTCATTTCTAACTGTTTTATCAATTTCACTCAAAGTACCTTTATAAAAAGTTTGACTTGTTTTACTAGATGCAATACCAAATTTACCCGAAGCAATTATTTCATTAATTCCTGATGCAGTCTTTTTTAATTCGTCTAATTGATTTCTTGCAATATCCTCCATAGACATTTGACTACCAAGTTGTTGTTCTGCTAAATTTTCTACATCTTTTGATGAAAGCGCACTAACTAATTTTTCTTCATAATATCCAGTACCTAATCCTTTGTCATCCTTTTTTTCAACCATAACAGTTGCCAAACCTTTAAAGTCTCCTTTAGAACCAATTTGAGACATCGTAGCAACTAATTCTCTATCTTCGTCTTTAATATTTGGAGAGAATTTAATTTGTTTCATCTTATAATCTAAATTACCCGCATTTATTGCCATCTTTTGGAATTCTCCGGCACCCAAACCAAGTTCCTTACCAATTTCCACCATTCTTCTCTTAGCTCCAGGTAAAATTTCAAATTGATTATTTTGTTTATTAAATACCGTAAATTCTTTACTAAGATTAACAATTTGATTTTGTAACTCTCCAGGATCATTTTGAGCTAAATCCATCATTCTTAACGGATCCAATAACTCACTTGAAGCAACACCTAATCTTTGTAATCCGGCAGCCATCTCAATGGCAGTTTCAGGATTAAACGCCTTATCAATTGTAACAAATACAGAATCCATATTAATCCCTAATTTTGATGCCTGTGCCGCCATTTTAGCAAGACCCTTGGTACCTCCATCAAAATTGTATATGTTCATTTTGTCAAGATTATTAACAACACCAGTTGAAACTGCTGAAACTAAAGCCCCTGATTGTCTTGCAACATTATTAACTTCTAACATTCTTGCACCAACATCACCAATCCCAATACCAACATCCCTAAATTTACCCGCTAAATCTTTAACCGAAACTCCAGTCACAATAGATGTCGCCTTTAAACTTGCTAGTGATTCCGCGCCTAACGATACGTTAGACCCAAAACTTGTACCAATTTCTGCTAATGTTAGTGAAGCATCCTCAACAGTTGCACCAAATGATACAAACATCGGTATTGCCTGTGCAATTGTTGATGTAAATTCTTTCGCACGGAGTTTACTTATACCAAAAGTTCTAACTAAACTTGACGCTTCCTCATCAAGTTTTTTAATTGCTCCCAATATACCTGAAGGTCCGAGATTTTTATATAATTGATTTCCCGTTTCTAATAGCGCATCAAAAGGTCTTTTTAGATCAACACTATTTAGAATTGCCGCAACATCAATAAGTTTATCAACACCTTCTGTGGCTTCAGTAATATTCGCACCAATTTTAACATCTTTAGGTCCATCAAGTTTTAACATAAAAAATTACAATTTACAATAAATACTTTTTTTATTGTTTTTTATGGTCTTCAATAATTTTATCCACCAAATATCTACGAATATAAGTTGGCATTTTTAAAAATTCAGTATATGAAGTTCTTAAAAATTTTGACATAAAATAATACTCATCAAGGAGTATTGCCGAATATTTAGAAGAAAGGCCGAAAAAACTCCACCCCAAAAGCAATGTTTACCATTACTCTTTCTCCAGACGGGGCGAAAACTTCTTTAGTTAAATCTAATCTAGGTTCATTACTATTCATGAACTTACTAATATGTTTTGAATCCATAATGGGCATTGTCTCAATAAATTTGGCAATTTTTCCTTTATCAGAGTCCCCATCAATATCAACAATCATTTTACTTAATCTTAATGTCGTTGTTGGGGGTATCCTTCCTAAAGGATATTCAAGTAGAGTTCTATCCATTTCCATTGAATCTCTTAAGGTTAAGAATTTTAATCTTACAACCACCTTACTTCTTGGTAATGTCGTAGTTAAACAACCATCATTGTCAGGTAATTCATTAGTTTTTTTAATGTTAAGTTCATCTAATAAAACATCTGTGGTAAATTCTTTATTTGTTTGTGGGTCAGTAAGTTTAACGTTATATTCTGGACCAAACGATGTGTTACGTAAAAATATTAACAAAGCTTCTAAATCACCATCTAACAGATCTTCAGGTCTAAGATCAGATTCATATATTTTACCTCGTAATAAAGGTAAAACAACCGATTCTTTAATTGATTTGTTAGGGTTTATGTTTGATAAAATATTTTCATCGGATGCCGTTAAGTACCCAACTTTCACACTTTTCTTTTTTGATTTATAAAATATACCTTTTGAGGGAAGTTCTACCACATCGTGTGGTAAATTAAAATCCATTTGACCATATTGTGATGCATCATTTTCCATATAATTCTTTTTATTAAAAAATAATTCACATTAGACCATAGTAAATAAAAAACCTACAAGACTATTGTAAATCTTGTAGGTTTTTATTATTTTGAAGTAAAAAAACTAGTAAACTAATATACAACGATCCATTTGGATTGTTGCACTAATGTCCGCTAACGCATCTGCATTATACGCCAATGTGCCAAAATCAACACCAGTCAAAAATGCCCCTTCTAATATCCATTTCTCAACAACCACACCTGTTGGGTCTAACATTTCAATATCAATATTTTTCTTGTATCCAGCAGCATAACCCATACGTCCTGTAACAGATTCAGCACATAAACGAACCCATTCCATTAATGCTTGAGCCGCTGATGGTCCAATTGGGTCACGGAATTTAACTGTTAACGCTTCCCAATTAAATCTACCTGCAACATATGTTGATGTATTTAAGAATTGAATCTCAACTGGATTTATTTTAATTTTTGGTCTTGCAGCACTTTCAACAAACCACTCGTTTATCCCCAATGATGATGGAAATCTTACTATAAATCGGTTCTGTCTTTTCGGTTCGTAAGGAACTGGCATTTTCATTAATAAATCAGCCATAATTTTTTATTTTAATTTTTAGTTTATTGTTTTTATTATAAATATACCGGAGTAATAATTTTTCTATTTACTTTGACTTAATTTTTAATATTGTTCTATTAATTAGTTGCTCTAGCATAGTTTTTTCATCATCTTTAGTATGATAAGTTCTTAATATATTATCTGGTTCTTTTTCAAAATGTTTTTTCATAACATCAACATTTCTTATATCATCATCTGAAAATCCTACCATAGGTGCAACTGGAACAAATTTATTACTCACATCATTTACAAATTGATATTCTTTTTTCTGTAATCTAAGTGATAATCTTTTCACATAACTTATAAATTCTTCCATCGCCCGAACTTTACCTTCTTCAGGGTTGGTTGCAGATCCTTCACCAAAACTTACCGGATAAAATTTACATCTATCTAAATAATCTTTAATTAAGGTATTTTCATCAGACATTGGTTTAAGTCCCATTTTTTGTCTATAAATATTTAAACTATCAACTAGTTGTTCTTTATCTAAACCACCACGACCCATCATTATTAATTTATAAACACCTTTTTTAAGGGTATTTGGATTATGTCCTCTAGCGGTAATGATTGAAAAAATTGACCCGTTGTTAACTGCCTCAACAAAATCCATCCAAGGACCTCTCACTAATGGAGCATTTTCTATATCACGTAAGAATTTTTGATCACCCGCAGTTCTAAAATATCTGAACGGATCATTACCAAAACCAATAATAGTCTCACCATTATAGTTAAATGGTTTTTCTCCAATCTCGGTTCTATATTCCGCAAAGTCTTCAGTTGACATACCAACTTCATTACCTTCTTCATTCTTTAGAACAATTTGTGTTGGCATTTTCATTAGATTATCGTCCCAATCAAAAGCATAATACTTTAAACCATATTGTTTTTCTTCTATTTCATTTACCATTTCGGTAATGATTTGTCTGGTTAAAATTTTATAATTCATATTAATAAATATCATATAAATAAAAAAAGGGAGAACTTGTCTCCCTTTTCTTTTATTATTGTTTTTTTTAGATATTTTCGAACGATGCTCCTGTTGGAGTAATGTAGAATGTAATATCTATAAATTCAAGTGAACGAGTTGGTTTGATATAAATCTTACCCGTCATTTGATTTCTGTCTAAGTCCGCAGTATCACTTGAAACTGTAACTCGGAAATCATATAAACCTCGGTCTCTTCTAATAGAGTCTAAAATTGGATTAACCGCATTTAAGAAATCTTGTCTTACTTGTTCGTCATTTTGATCAAACAACAATCTAACTGAAACTGAAGATATCAACTTACGTGCTTGTAATAACAATCTTCTTACGTTGATTCTATCAAGTGCGGATTCTCTTGATTGAAGGGTCTTATTACCCCAAATTACTGTACCAACATCAGAGAAGGTTGCAATTGGGTTAAGTCTTCCAAGGTAAAGTGTGTCTCTATCTTCTTGAGTCAACTTCTTACGTGCTTTAACCGCATTTACAATACCACGAGTGTAACCCGCTGCTGCAAACCAAGGGAAGGCGATATTATCAGTTAATGCCAAGTTTCTTGTCACCTCAGCCGTTGGTGGAATGTAGATTTGTGTGTTGTTAACACTATCACGAGTTAATACCCAAGGATAGTAAGTTGCCGTGTAGTTGGAATCAATACCTGTTGTATCTAAATTATCAACCGCCTCTTGTGGGTAGATTAATCCGTCAATACCTGTTGTTGTTGGTAGGAACAAGTTGTAATCAGGTGTTGTTGTGATATACAATGAATCCGCTCTTTCGTTTTCAACCATATCAATTGCTGATTCAACTAAATCAGAGTTATTAACATAATCAATACCCGGAGTAACAAATACATTGATATTAACCGCTTCAGGGTTAGAGAATGTTCTAATACCTAACAAGTATGCGTAGTAGTCAGTATTTGCCCAAGTACGAGTTCCATCACCAATAGAGATTTGTTTAAACGCTCCCCATCCAGATGCCGTTGGGTATCTATCTGTAGGACAAGCCCCGTTAAGGAATCCTATTCTACCTAAAACATATTTATCACCGTTAGTTCTAAATTCTCTATAGATATCCCATCCGTCAAATCCTCCTTGTACAAACAAAGTGAATTTTCTTGAGAATATTCTGTAGTAAGGACTTAACTCACTTGTTGGTTCAGATGCAAACGGTGCGTCCCCAACAAAGAATCTTGGTGTTCCACTTGTAGCAAACGCACTTGAGATCGTAAGACCACTTGCGTTTTTATCCATATGGTAACCTTTTGTTCTGTAAGACCACTCACCACCTTCTAAATTACAAGATGAAATTGGGTTTCTTTTACCTTTATATTCAAAGAAGTTACTATCATAACCCCAGAAATTTGACATACCAAGATAAGTTCTTCTTATGTTATCACCACCTGTTGTAGTGGAATTGTCTCCACCTGTAGGTAAACCGAATGGTGGGTTATAAATTACTTCACCTGGGAAATCATATTTTGTTTTATAAATTGGGAATGGAGGAATTGCTCCTGAATACTCTCTAAAGTTAAATCCTTCAAATCCACAAGGTAACGCATCTACCGGAGCATCTTCGTTCATTTCAATCATAACATATTTAGAATTCAACTCATATTCACCGTCAAGTGTTCCAATCTTCTTTGCAATAAAGTTATTTTGACTTGGATCTAACGTACAGTTTGTGAATTTCTCCAATACTGTAGGTGCCGAATCATTATCAAAATAATCACGAACCAATACTGTAAATGTTTGATTTGCAAATGAGATATCAGAAATAGATATTTTAACTTCAGTATTTGCAGTATTACCATCTGATATCGTATAGAACTTAAATAAGTTATAAATTTTAGTACCTCTTAATTCAGATACAACCCAAGGAGAACTTGGTGATTGGTATCTATCCAAGTACCACCCAATTGAATTTGAATCTTCACTTTGAGCAGAATTCAAAGAAATTAGGTTATTACTTAAACCTCTAATGTACCCTTTCTTGTATGCATAATTTAACAAGTTTTGGAATCTTTCTTCCAACATTAATGGAACAACATTTCTTGGTTTTCCGAAATTGGAAGTTCCGAACACTTTAGGTATGTATTTAGCATCACTCGCGGTGAAAGAAGTTTCAAACGAATAATTAGTTCCTTCATAATTTGTCGCATTAATAACGAACGACATATAAGGATTTTTAGCAACACCTGAATAAGGTCCTGTCATGTCAAGTGTTACATCAGTAACTCCTGTTATTTCATATGTTGGGTTTGTACCATCAACATAATCAGAAATACCTCTTGATCTTAATGTTCCAACTACCATATCATCATAGTCAGTAAATGAATTACCTGTATATAGATATAATTTACCTACTACTTGACCTGAATAACAAGTTGTTATTTCTCCTGTATTTTGTGTTCCACCACTAGCGAAAGAACAAGGATTACAAGGATCATTTATTTGAACATTAACCGTCCAAGTTGTTGTTAAAGTACTATCTTCAGATGTTAATATATATGTTACAGAACCTGATGAAAAATCATTTGATGTCCCACCACTTGATTGTATTACCGAATTAACGCTAACACCACTCGTACATGCGCTGAATGTAGGAACCAACGTAGATAACACACAAGTTGATGTCCCAGATGGTAAACATACGTTTATTGTGTTTGTATTATAATTAATGATACCGTTAGTAGTTGCGCCAACAATACCAACAACAACATAAGCATCATTGTTAGAAGTTAATTGTGAAATTAGGACAGTATCACCTACTTGATAACCACTACCTTCACAATTAACTGTTACTCCCGTAACAACATTCGCACCATCAACCTCTATATCAACGGTTAATCCCGCACCTACACCTGTGATTGTTGTTGTTGTTAGATTTGTTGATGCGGTATATCCTGTACCTCCTGAAACAATAGGATCAAATGAAGTAACCGATCCTCCAACACTAAGTGAGTTAAATGATGCACAATTACTTGATGTTGATGTGGCAGTTGTTCCCGTCACATAAGAATAGAATGAGAAACCTGTATAATTACCATTTCCTGTATTATCAAATAATGCATAATACCAAGAATCATTTAATGGTGATTCAAGATTAGTTGCATCTAAAGAGACTGAAGGAACACTAAAATTGTTATTCTCAGTTCCCGCAGAAAAAATTGGGTGTAAAACATTATAATCATCAGTATCAATAGAACCGAAATAATCAATAACTGTTTGACCTGAAGAAGGAATATCTAATGTGATGATATCATAAATTGTTCCTGTTATATCATCATTTAAAGTTGATGTCCCACCATTAAATTGTTGGTAAGAATTATTTAAGATTGATTGAATTTGACTTGGGAAGTTACTTGTAAATCCTACAGATGATATGTTGTTTGTACATCCCGTAAAATCAACAAGGATATCAACAGTGTTTGCTGATGTACATTCAAATAAACAATCAACCGTTACACCACTAGCACAATCAAATCCGATTGTTGTTGGATCAACGTTTGCCACAGTTACGATAGACCAAGATGGTCCTGCATCATAACCTGATAATCCCAATACTCTTGTTACGAATAATTGGTTAGATTGTTGTAAATATGATTTTGCGATGTAAGCCGCTTCATATTTAGGGATTTGAGTATTTACGAATTTCTCAGCAGATGTTCCACCAAAAAATGCAGTAAATTCATCAAAGTTTCTGATAAAGATTGGTTCGAAAGCAGGTCCTTTTAAAGTCTCTCCCACAATACCTAAAGTGGTAACACCAACGCTTTGTGCAACGAAACTTAAGTCTACTTCTGAAGTATATACACCTGGTGATACAAATACTTTACTGTTAGTTGCCATTTTGTTTGTTTGTTTATAGATTTATTTTATTATATAAATATTGGAGTTTTAAGCAAAAACTTTACTTATATGAAACTATTTATATTATGGTATGATTTTATTCTACCTTTTTTCTACCTATGAGTGAAGATGTTAAAAAAATAAAGAATTTAAAGATTTCAGTTGAGTCGCACGAAGTTTTAAAACGTTATTGCGATAAACGTGGGATCAAAATGTATCGTTTTTTGGAAAACCTTATATTTGAAAAGTGTAAGGAGAAAAAAGATATTTATGGGGAAGATTGATTATAATAACTCTTGGTTATATATAATTTTGGTATCGTCAGACTCGTTTGGTTTAACAACTGTTATTCTTAACACATCATTTGTATTGATTTGTATAAACTCAATATTATCACCATAATAGTCACCATTAATGTATACACTAAAATTATCAACATTAGTTGTTTCGCCTAATGTTAAATTAACAGTATATTCAAAGGTTTGGATAGATTCCGTTACTCCTGATGGATATGTTGGAATATAATCCGATGGTATATTTGGTTCTTCCCTTTTTTGTCGTTTCTTTTTTATTTGTGTATCTACTTCATACATTTGAAAAATTCTTGTAACCGCAGGTTGAACCTCAAACTCATCTTCATCAATTAAAAATCCCAACATTGTGAATGTATATTTTTGAATATATACTTTTCTTTTTTCAAGATCTAGTACCGACTCGTCCGTAATTTCATCATTTACTATTGGAATGTAATGTCCTTTAATATTTTGGTATGCTTGTCTTGACGAAAATTTCTCCAATATAATTTGGTTAAACTTATTAAGTTCTCTCATTCTATTACAAATAATTGCAACAGTATATTTTATATCAACAGGAACGGGTTGTGGTATTTTATAAATATCCATACCGTGTCTTTGACCATCCCAAGTTGGAACTTGAGCATAATAATATTGTCTTCTATTTGGTATATTATACCTTAATGCCGGATTTGTTCCGTATTTAACTTCAGGTGTTCTAATGACAGTAATAAGTGGTGGTTCAGTATTTTTATCAATATTTTGGAAATCCCAAGTTTCGACAAACTGAGACCAATTTTGTGTGGATATTAAAATATCAACCATTGGAACCGTTTTTCCCTCAACAACACATTTTAATTCATCCCTAACAAAATCCAAAAATCCACGATCAAGATCTGCGTGAAGTAATGATTTGGGAAGATAAGTTCCATCGCGTTCAATCATTTCCTTTAATTCCTGTCTTCTAGGATATAAAGTTCTTGGTTGTGTTAATGGTAATGTCTTTTTTATTTTTTTAGGTAATCCCATATTAATATATATTATAATCCTCTAAATTCATTTGGACCAACAGGTGATGCACTAATAGTACGATAAAATGGTTTATAACCCCCATACGTATGTTTGTTATCCGAAATAACACGACCATCGTTATTTACCGTATAATATCTAACTACCGTTTCACTTTCATAATAACCAATATAATCCCCAAAACTAATATCAATACCCAAATCATCCAATGTTTTTTGATATACGGAGACTTTAATATTTCCTGGTTCCATTTGCTCAATACGAGTGGATCCCATAAGTTTATTTTCAGGGGCAGTGATCTGAACATAACCATTAAACTCAACGGGGGGTAAATATTTTATACCATCCTCAAGGGCTTCACCATAAACATCGTCAGTTTTTGTTTTATATCTATCAATACGATAAAGAACGCAAGTGAAGTTCATATCGCCGATTAACCATTCCTCGCCGAGTGAAATTTCTAAATTGTAATCACTCTCACCAAAGAATTTCCCTAAACGTGTTATTGGAACTTTATTTTGCATAAAAACCTGTTTTATTGATAAATATCTATTTATTGATTATTATTAACACAAACTAACTATTTTGGAGAACACGTCTACAATGATAGAACATAAGGCATTAGAATTACTTGAAGTTTACTCGGGGGCAAATAACTATATCCTTTCGTTAAAAACAAAAAAAGAGAAGAATAAAAAATTCTTTCCCACAAGAACACAATCCGATTATATTAACAACTATCACGATGTAACACCAAAAGTTGCTCGTAAGTGGGTTGATCTTGATACTTACTTTGCAAAGAAATTTGCTGAAGAAAAATACCTTTTAGAGGTTCCCGATAAAATTTATATTGAAAAACTTTTGGTTGAGAAAGAAAAATCGTATCATATTTGGGGTAAGTTTTTTGAGAAAGATGAGATAACCGAATTTTGGGTTCCTAAATCATCATTAATAAAAACCCACACCATTGAGAAGGTTGATGTTGATTATTCCAAATACGATAACCGACCACCACTTAATCACCAAAAAGAAGCGATTGAGAAATTGGTTGGGTCAAGAAGATTTATTCTTGCTGACGATATGGGATTGGGTAAAACAACCGCAACTATTATTGCCGCATTAGAGACTGGTGTTAAGAAGATATTAATTATTTGTCCCGCATCGTTAAAGATTAATTGGCAACGAGAAATTGAGAACTACACTGATCGTAGTATTTTTATTTGTGAGGGTAAAAAGTTTTCAACTGACCACGACTTTGTAATCATTAATTACGACATCCTTAAAAACTTTTATGATCCAAAGGTAAAAGAGAAATCTTTATTGGAGAATTCTGAATTTGATTTGGTTATAATGGATGAAGCTCATATGATCTCTAATCCCCAAGCTCAACGGACAAAGATTATTAATTCATTTGTTAAACAAATTAAACGAGTTTGGTTATTAACGGGAACTCCGATGACCAATAGACCAATGAATTATTTTAATTTATTAAATATTATTGAGAGTCCCGTTGCTCAGAATTGGATGGCTTATGCGATACGTTATTGTCAGGGTTATCAATTTATGGCAGGTAAAAGAAAAATATGGAATGTTCAGGGGGCATCTAATTTGGAAGAACTAAGAGATAGAACATCAAAACAAATGTTGAGACGATTAAAAGACGATGTGTTGGATCTACCAGAAAAAATCATATCCCCAATTTATCTTAATTTAAAATCAAAAGATTATGAGGAGATGATGGGTGAGTATTATGATTGGTTTGAAAAGAAGTCGGAGGAATCTACATCACTTACAATACAGTTCAGTAAATTAATGAAGGTTAGAAAAATTATTGCTAACGAAAAAGTAAAACATACTATTGAGATTGTTGAGAACATTATTGAACAGGGTAAGAAAGTTATTATATTCACCAACTTTACTGACACCTTACAATTAATACATAATCATTTTGGGAAACAATCCGTTTATTTGGATGGTAGTTGTTCAAAACCAAAACGACAACACGCAATTGATGAATTCCAAGAAAACGATAAGATTAAGGTGTTTGTTGGAAATTTAAAGGCTGCTGGTGTTGGGTTAACATTAACTGCCGCTGAGGTTGTTATTATGAATGATTTATCTTTTGTTCCAGCAGAACATGCTCAAGCAGAAGATAGGGCGTATCGTTATGGTCAAAAAAATAATGTGTTAATTTATTATCCGTTATTTGAAAATACTATTGAGGGAGCAATTTATAACATTTTAAACCACAAGAAAAAGATCATTAATACCGTTATGGGTGATGATCTACTTGAGAATGGTGGGGATATTGTTGAGGAAATGTTAAATTCTATTAATAGAAGAATGTAAAAGAATAGATTGTTTAGTATTTATGTTAAAACATTTAATATGGATAAGATTTTAATCTCTAACATAAATAGAATTAATGGTGTTATGGGTCTTAATGAAATTACTTATAGAGAGCTTCAGGCGTTAGGTAATGATGGTCGTGTTGGGTCTACTATATCTGAAATTGCATTAAAATGGTTAAACAAGGGGTTTGGTAATTTAATTAAGATGGTTATTGATGATAAGATATATTATGTTGATGAAAACAAATTTCCGTTACTTATGTATGGTAAGGATGACACAACAACTTTTGATGACACAACAATTTTTGTAAATTACGAAAAAATTTGGGTATTTTTTGAATCCATTTTTGGTCTGAAAGACTTGCAAACACAGGAGATACTGAAGGTATGGTTGGAACAGACCTATAATTTAAGGGATTTTGGGGTAACTTATATGGCGGACTTAATGATGAAGATGTTAGATGATTTACCCCCACTTAAACCATTATGATCAATTTTTAATATGTTGGATATTTATAAACAATGAAAGTATCTATTAAACATATTAAATGCTCAATGTCCCAAGAAAGTAAGGATCTTGCCAAAAAATTTATTAAGTTTTTAAATGATAAATACCCATTAAAGGACGACATTTTAGTTTCTTTCTTGGGTGATCGCACAGGTCAAATGACGACTGGTAGTAGAAGTGATGAGTTTGGTATTAAAATATTAACTAAAGGTCGGTTGAACCGAGATATCTTAAGAACCCTTGCTCACGAATGGATTCACGAACATCAAATGACCATATTAAAACGGGAAATTGGCCAAGATATTGGTGGAAAAAATGAGGATGAGGCAAATGCTGGTGCTGGACGATTAATTAAAATGTTTGAAAAGGAACACCCCGAAATGGTTAATATTGTTTATGAGGGGTTAAAACCCATTTCAAATAGAATTGATATCTTAACAGAACAAATCGTATTATTAGATAAAATTAACATTCAAAAAGAATTCATTACCGAAATGAAAAAAATTGGTATTGAGAAATTACCCTATTCATATTCGGCATTAAAACAATTTGTTGATCCTGAAACAATGGATGTTCATTATAACAAACATTATAAAGGTTATGTTAAAAAATTAAATGATGCCTTATCAAGTAGAAAAGGTGATATAGAACTTGAGGATATTATTAAAACAATCACTAAATTTAATACAAAGGTTAGAAATAATGCTGGTGGTGCATTTAATCACGCATTGTTTTGGAAAATGTTATCACCAAAAAAACAAACTTTAAAAGGGGATCTTTTAGATAAAATAACAAACCAATACAAATCATTTAAAAATTTTAAAGAAGAATTTAATAAGGCCGCCTTGGATAGTTTTGGTTCAGGTTGGGTATGGTTGGTTTTAACAAAAACTAATAGATTAAAAATTATTACAACACCAAACCAAGATAACCCATTAATGAATGATGTTAATGGTGGATATCCAATACTTGGGTTAGATCTTTGGGAACACGCATATTATTTAAGATATAAAAATAAACGAGACCAATATATTAATAAATTTTGGAACCACATTAATTGGGAATTCGTTAACGATCTTTTTAATTTAAAAACAAACAAAAAAGAAACAATTAATGAATCGGTTGATCATAAGGAAAAATCAGCATTAAAATGGTTAAACAAGAAATTTGGTGATTTAACTCCGGTGGTTAAAGATGATAAAACATTTTATGTTAATAAAGACAGATTACCATTATTTTACTATTATCATAATGGTTCAACAACTGGTTATATATATATAAATTACAAAAGAATTTGGGTATTTTTTGAAAACATTTTTGGTCTAAATAATTTACAAATAAAGGATATCCTAAATGTATGGTTGGATGAGACCTATAATTTGAGGGACTTCACACCCGTTGATTTTTCAAGAATTAAATTCGACCCATTGGATGAGAACTATAATTCAGAAACAATTAACGAACATTTTATTTTATCTGAAAATAAAGAAGTCTTCCCATTAACCTCAAAATCTTTTAGAAGTTTAATAAACAATGCTTACCCTAAATGTGAAGGTTTAAAATACACAAACGGTTGTTTAGGGAAAATTGAAACAGAACAATGTAAAACTGATGTGGGAATTATTGGTGGTAAATATTCGGAACAAAATTATGGTGGTAATGGTAATTGGTCAATCATAAACAGATTTGATACAAATAGTTCGGTACATAAAGAAATTCAAAAAATTTGGTCTGAGGAGACTGGTTCTACGGAAAATTTTAGAAAATGGATTATAAACAACATTGGAGAACTAGTAGGTGACAAAGGTAGATTTACCGAAAGATTGGTTGATATAAATAAAAACACTATTTTAACTGGTAGAGAAAATGAAAGTTATGCAAAAACAGTTATAATAAACAAATTTAAATTAAACCCTGATGAAGAAGGTCTTACTTGGAATATTATAGAAAGATGTGCTGGTGATGTTAGGGATAGAAAATTAGGTCAAGATTTTGATGTGATAATTGATGGGACTTCTTATTTTGTGCAAGTTAAACCGGTTGATTATTCGTTGATTGAAAAATTTGGATCCGAAAGAGGGTATTATTATAAAGTTCCTTCTTGGCATAATCACAATAAATATAAAGAATCTAATGTTGATATTATTCTTTACGTTGATAGACCTAAGAATAAATACATAATGTTTAGAAACGATTACTCAAGAATACAAACTGTGGCAAACCCAACGACATTCCCTAAGTTTTTTGTATATTATTATGAAAATCCAATTTATACAAATATGGAGTTTGAGGTACATATTGAAACAGAAAAGATTGATGCTAAACCAAAACTTGCAAGGAATAAAGAAAACGAAATAGATTATTATAAAGAAAGAATACAATATTATAAAGATAAATTAGGAGAACTTGGTGATTCTGAATATATTACTGAAAGGCTTAAGTTTTACAATAAAGAGTTATATCAACTTATTAATTAATATAAAATGATATGAAAATAATAATAACTGAAAGTAGTAGGGACAGGTTGGTTTTAAAATGGTTAAACAGAGAGTTTGGCGATCTTACTTCGGTGGTTAGAGGTGATAAAACATATTATGTTGATGAGGACAGAGAACCATTATTTTACTATAACCAGGATGAAAAAAATGGGGTTGTTTATATAGATTACGACAGAATTTGGGTATTTTTTAATTCTATTTTTGGACTGAAAGACCCTCAAACACGAAAGATTCTGAAGGTATGGTTGGGGGAGACCTACAATTTAAAGGGTCTCACACCAAAAAATGGAATAATCTCTTTCCACCACTGTTGGAACAGACCTATAATTTAAAATGATATGAAAATAATAATAACTGAAAGTAGTAGGGACAGATTGGTGTTTAAGTGGTTACACAAAGAGTTTGGTGATTTAACTCCGGAGGTTAAAGGTGATAAAACA
>Ga0105097_10000149_pt1 | contig 28045 bp, 23 predicted proteins | sample PPLLak12cMay2015_FD_87035 | JGI IMG/M metagenome (GOLD analysis project Ga0105097, IMG submission 87035) | Freshwater sediment microbial communities from Prairie Pothole Lake near Jamestown, North Dakota, USA - PPLs Lake P7 Core (1) Depth... | ecosystem: Environmental > Aquatic > Freshwater >...
CCAGATGTATTTTGCGATAAATCACCTGAACACCTGCGGGGGTGTGCAGGTTACGGCTTCGCTGAATCCTGCAAACTACAACGGCTTTAAAATTGCCGGATTCCAGGCCAAGCCGGTCGGAGCGGATACAGGATTAAAGGACATCGAGCATATAGCCACAGCCCTTTTGCATACCAAGGGGAAAATCGACGGCTCTGTCGAAAGATACGACCTGACCGAAGCATATAAAAGACATATTTTGAAATTTCTTGCGCTTGGGCAGCGGAGTTTTAAAATTGCAGTAGATGCCTCAAACGGGATGGCGGGGAAAATGGTGCCGCTTATCTTCAATGACCTGCCGATCGAAATTATCCCGATTAATTTCGAGCACACGGGCACATTCAAACACGACCTTAACCCCCTTCTCGAAGGAGTCTTAAAAGAGCTGAAGGCAACTGTAAAAAAATATAACTGCGATTTCGGAATCTGCTTTGACGGAGACGCAGACAGGATTGTATTTGTCGATGAAAACACGGAAAAAATAGAATCAGATTTACTGACTGTGCTGCTTGCCTCTTATTTTCTGAAGACATTTCCCAAATCCGTCATCGTATATGACCTGCGAAGCAGCCTTGTCGTACCCGAGGAAATCATAGCAAACGGCGGTATTCCAAGGCGAGAGAGGGTCGGGCATGCATTTATTAAAAAGGCAATGAGAGACTCACACGCTGTGTTTGCAGGCGAGCTTTCGGGACACTTTTATTACCGTGACAATTATTATACAGATTCAGCCTTCATCACGTTAGTCCATGTCCTCAATATTCTGAGCGCAAAGGGACTGCCGCTGAGCAAGCTTATTTCGCCGCTGAAAAGATATGCCAGCAGCGGGGAATTAAATTTCAAAGTCGAGGACAAAATGCAGAAAATCACAGAGCTCGAGAAAAAATTTCCCGGCGGGGAAACCGACCATCTCGATGGAGTAACTGTAAGATTCAAGGACTGGTGGTTTAACTGCAGGCCAAGCAACATAGAGCCTCTCTTGAGGCTCAAAGCGGAAGCAAAAAATCAGGAAATACTTCAAGACAAACTGGCGGAAATTACAGAGATTCTCGGTCAGCCTGTTTAATATTTTTTCTCGTGATTTGGGCAGGTTTGCAGCAATTGCTGATATCGACCATATCATACAAAGAAATACACACAATTTGACGTGCATTCATTATTAACGAATTACGAAATTGATAGCGGTGTTAAAATCTCTCTTTTTGTGATATGATTTTTGCGATAAAAAAGTGAAGGATATTTTGAATGAATTTTTTGGAGCCGATTATATGCAGATAAACACACAAACATTCCAAACGCCCAACGGTCCAGTCGAGGGCGTCCAGACCAAATGGCCGGAATTCAACATCCTGATCGTTACGGGGCCAAAAGGTTTTCTTGCCTGTCCAGTCGTCGATATCGAAGCCTGCCAACGCTACGGAATTGCGGCTGCTCTTGTCGAAAGCACGCCAGATAATCCTATTGGCACGCTCGAGCGGTTTCCCTCCCGCTGCATTACAAAGGTAAATACAAAAGCTGCAGCTCTGGGCATCAAACCGGGGATGAACGTCAGCGATGCGTTTGGGCTAATCGCATAATTTTATTTCGGCTGCTCTGAAATATCATAATAATTATGACGATATAAAATTAACACAATCCTGCAACAATTGGTATAATATATACAGGTCCGGCGGCTGTTACTTGCGGTAAAATGCCGGCCGGATATTAAGAGGTCTTTTGGTTTTTTACGGGTTTTGTTAAACGACAAAAACAGGCAGCCCGATGCTGCTTATCGGGGCCACATTTTGAAGATTCGCAGGAAAGGATGGTTACTTATGAAAAGAACAATTTACCTTCTAATCCTCGGCTTTCTATTTTGCACACAAGCATTCGGCCAGACTGTATCAGCTCCGCAATACGTTCCAGCCCGGCAAGACACCGGGGCACAGACAGGCGCCACTCAACAGCTGCCCCAAGGTGCTGGAGCAACCACAGCGCCCGCAGTTCAGCCAATTCCCAAAATGGCTGGTCTGCCGAACCCTGCACTGGTAGGTTTACAATCCCTGCGGGTCACTGCCCTATATTACAATTCGAGGCTTGGTGTAGATAATTTTCTCTGGGCCGACATCACCGCGAGGGCCGAACGCAGGATGGCCGAATCCGACCCGAGACTGGCAATCCTGATTCGACGCGGATACGAATACAGATATATGGACATACCAACCCTGATAATTACAGTAGATAAGTTCGTCCTCAGCCCAACGCGGCCGCCCATCATATATGTTCAAACCGCCCTTGAAGCAAGCATCGCATCCGAACGAACTCCTAACACGGTCTTGAGAACCATGGTATGGTCCCTTATAGAAACCATCCAGGCCGAATCTGTTCAGGCAGAGTTCGCCGCAGCAAGCAGCCTGGTTTACAAGCAAATAGACAGGTTCGTTTACGATTTCGTACAGGCCAACGCTGCTGTCACTTTTACGCCCGAGCCAAATGATGTGAATATTGTGCCCCAAAAAACCGTCCCGGCACCTGCTGCCAAGCCGCCTAAAAAGCCCAAAGAAATTACACCGAAGGAAAAACCCGTAACTCCTGTAAATTTATCTTTTTTAAGCTCGACTTCCAGCACCGTTTTCCATAAATCGGACTGTTCATTTGCGAAAAATATCGCTCCAAAAAACCTTGTCACTTACGCCAGCCGCGATGAAGCAATCGCAGCAGGGAAACGGCCTTGCAAAAAATGTAATCCCTGAAAGGGCACAATCAACGAATGACCGATCTGTTTACAATTTCTGCTACCGGCGACACAACGCAAGAGCTTTAACTTTCTTTTAAAACGGGAATCATTATGGCCTTTCTGACAGTTCTTTTGATTGCAGTTGCCCTTTCGATGGATGCTTTTGCCGTCTCTGTTGTCACAGGCGCATCTTCCAAACAATTGAAGGCCCGTCATGCATTTCGGATGGCTGCGTTCTTCGGCTTTTTCCAGGCCTTTATGCCGCTGGTGGGGCTGGGGGCGTCACTGCTTATTTTAAACTACATTGAGCCAATAGACCACTGGATTGCCTTCGGCTTGCTTTTCGGCGTAGGTGTAAAAATGATTTACGAATCCTTCAAGCTGAAAACCGAATCGGCAAATCTCGACCCAGCAAAAATCTCGGTACTCTTTATTCTTTCAATCGCAACCAGCATTGACGCCCTCGCCGTTGGAATAACCCTCTCTGTTGTCACCACCGCTTTTCTTTCTACGGTATTGTTTATCGGCCTTGTCACCTTTGTTCTCTCATATCTGGGTATCTATATTGGGATCAAAATCGGACATTTCTTCGAAAATAAAATCGAGGCGCTTGGCGGCCTTGTTCTAATCGCCATCGGCCTCAAAATCCTCCTCCAGCACCTTCTTTCTTGATAAATTTTGTTATATAGTTATCAAACAGGCCCTTGACATATCAAAATCCAGCGTTAAAATCGCTATTATGTCTTTGGGCAGAATAATCAGAGAAAAACGCGAGCTGCTAAACCTCACCCTCGATGAGGTAAGCAGGCAGGCTGGTTTTTCCAAGCCGTATCTGTCAACCATCGAGACTGAAAGGGTAAATAATCCGCCAAGCGACGACCTGCTCAGAAAGCTGGAACACATTCTCGGATTCAAGCCGGGTACCCTGCTGCACATCGCACACGTCGAGGGCCTTCCATCAGACATAAGGCAAAATTACGAGGCTGCGCAGGCCGAGAACAAGAAGCTGCGGACAATTTTGAAAAACATAATCCGCAAAAAAACCGATCCATCAAAAATCAAGGCACTGCTTATAAAACAACATTTGACGATTGAAGAGCAGTCTGTTTCAGTCGCAGCAGGACAAATGGTCCCCGTAATCAACAGGGTTCATGCAGGATATCCGGCGGACTTCAACGACCTCGATTATCCTGCAGGCATCGCAGATGATTACGTCCGATGCCCGGACATTCACGACCCGAACGCTTTTGCTGTCCGCGTCGTGGGCGATTCTATGGAGCCGAAATTCAAGGAAGGTGACATTGTCATTTTTTCTCCTGCGGCTGAGGCCAAAAACGGCGATGACTGCTTCGTGAGGTTCACTATGCCGCACGAAACGACATTTAAAAGGGTTTTTTTCGAAAAAGACAATAAAATCCGCCTGCAGCCGAGAAATGAAAAGTATCCGCCTATGGTTGTAGATGGGAAAAGAATAAACGGCCTCTACAAGGTCGTCGGAAGATACGAGAAATTTTAAATTTTGAATCCCTTTGGATTTTCTGTTTATAATTTTTTATTTCTTCTTTTTTATATATGGTCAAAACAAAATTCAGTCCAGTTGCTTACCATTTCTTTGCCTGCGGGCAAAAAGGCCCGCCAGAAAAGATTTTCTTCCAAAAGTCCCCTTACCGTTTATTGAAGCTCTTCAAGCATGATTTCTTTGCTGCAACTGCGCTTTATGAAGTTGAAAATCCCGCAGAGGGCGATGAAGGACCCAAAAAAATTGTTCTCAAAATGTACAGGCATCAGCATTTGTTCGGCGTCCCTATGAAATGGCTTGGAAAGTGTCTCTGCGAGCACGAGGTCTCGATTCTTCGCCGCCTCAATCATATAGAAAATATCCCGAAGTTTCTTTCCTTCCATAAGCCATCAGGTTTTCTCTATGAATACATCGAAGGAAACTGCATCGACGGACGGCCAAATCTCCCTGCTGATTTCTTCGACCGCCTCCAAAATTTAACAAACCAGATTCATAATTGCAGCGTGATTTATCTTGATATGAACAAGCGAGGCAACATAATCCTCGGACCTGATAACCTGCCGCACCTCATCGATTTTCAAATCTCTTTTTATATCGACAGGTCGTCCTTCCTCGGCCTTCCCTTTGGAAAATTCGCTTTCGAGGCACTCAGAAAAGCCGACCTCTATCACATCCTAAAGCACAAGAGGTCGCTGCAGCCGGGCCTATTGAATGAAGATGAAAAAACCACCCTTCAGTCAACAACCGCCCTTGTAAGCCTGCACCGTGCCCTTGTAAAACCTTACAAAATACTCCGAAAAAAAATTTTGCGGTTCGTCTTCTCCAACCGCCTCATCCCGATCGACGACTCCATCTGTTATCACCCCGAAGACGACCCCGCTCGTTTTCTTCAATAACTATCTTATGCGCTATCCTGCCCTGCTACGGCGAGGACGATTGCGAATACCTTTGATGCGCCGGCTTCTTTAAGGGTCTTTGCGCATTCGTTCAATGTTGCGCCTGTCGTTTTAATATCATCGACAAGACATATATTACTGCTGTGAAAATTGTTTCCACGTCGGACAGCAAAAGCGCCCGCAACATTTCTCGCTCTGGCAGCCGCTGTTTCCATATCCGCCTGCCTTCTTGTTCGACGAATCCGGACAAGGTCAGTATTGACCTTTGCATTATCATGAGTCAGTCTCATCGCCAAAAGATGAGACTGGTTGTATCCGCGTCTTAACCGTGCAAGCCAGTGAAGCGGCACAGGGACAAAAAAATCAATTTCACTCTTGAAGCTGCTGACATCCATAGCAGTGTTTGCAAAGAATGCGAACCGGCCTATAAGTTCCGTCCTGCCGTGCTTGAAATCCAGTATCATTTTCCTCAAAGGCTCTGAATAGATGCCGACCCTCGCAATCCCGTCAAAATAAAATTCATAACCCTGGCATCGCGGGCAGACTCCCCCGACAATCGCATACCTGCTTACATCAACTCCGCACCTTGGGCAGTAATCTGATGCTGTGCAGCCGGCAAGTTCATCCATACAGGTCCTGCACAAGCCTTCAATGCTGCCTTCGACAGCCTTCCCGCAGCAGCGGCACTTTGCCGGCCATATCAAATGACTCAATCCGCTGCTTATTGCGCCTGCCGATTTCCAAAACGATTGTCCTTTAGAGGCCATTACAGAATTGTATAGAAAAAAAGCTGATAATCAATACCCTCTTTAAAATTATTCGAGGTCATAAGCGCTGTTATCGGCAGACAAAAAGCCTGCTTTTATTCTATTTTGAGAGTTATACTCATCAAGGATTTTTTTATTGTATGTGTCAGTGAAAATTTCCCGAACCGTCGCCGCCCTGCCGTCACAAAATCCAGCGTTCGTCCTGCCGAGGTGCCTGTAACCCTGTGCGCCTGCATAGCGGTAGCCATCGTCGAAATCCCTGTCTAATTTCCCGGCCTTCGGCGAACGCATATATTTGTTGGCGCCGAGAGTAAATTGACCATCCCCGAAAATGACGCAGCCGGAAGGATTTCTTAATTCGCTGTTTTTGCTCGAGGCGTTTCCCTGCTGAACACCGCCGACGCGAACGAGAATGCCGCCGATGTAACTTGCGTTATAATTGTAACCGGTGTATGGGTCGCCTTCCGAATTTGAGCTTCCCTTAAATGACGGGCACTGCTGAATCGCCATCAATCCTTTGCCCTGCCACAAAAATCCCGGCGTGCAGTCCTTGATTTGGCCATTCTCGAAGCTCCTGAAAAAATCCCACTCGCGCTGCTGCGACATATTATCGTAATCCATAAATCCCGCCAGCGGATAAAAACCATCGTTGTCATTCGTATAAACATCCGCGGCGAAAACCATCTGCCGAAGATTATTAAGACAGACAACACTTTTGCCCTCTTCACGCACCGCTCCAAGTGCCGGCAGCAGTATCCCCATCAGAAGCGAAATAATCGCTATCACAACAAGAATTTCTACAATCGTAAATCCTCTTTCTCTCATCGAGCTTCGAATCCTTTAATAACCGCTCCAGGTGCTTAAAAGCCAATTTTTCGCTAAGATAGCAAAATCATAAAAATTTATCATCTCATCGCTTCCCCTAAAAAAATCCGCTGCTCTGGCGGGGTCCTGCGGTCCATCTAATTGTATAAGCCAGTATCCGCTCAACAGTTGCAAGTCCCTGTTATCAACCGAACAATCCCTGTTGATGTCACCATCCGGAATCGGATGTTTATAATCACCGCAGCAGCTCACATCCGCAACCGCATCAACCTCCGGGAAAAAACCATTCACATCACCAGTCACACATTCGATCTTTATATACTGAATCCATCGCCTGCCGCTGGCCTCGTCAATTTCAAGCTGCTGGAAATCAGCTAATTTCTCCAAGTCGAAACTTGTCCCGCCTGCACTCCTGCCGTATGCAAAACACAATTCCGCAACAGTTCTTCCTGCATAATCTTCACTTTTCACATTTGGGTCTAAAGGAAGCGTTGGATTCGTCGCCTCGCCCCACCATAAATTGTTCCATCCCGGATAAAAATGCGGATTGTTCGGGTCGTAAATCCTCCCGAGCGTCGGCGCGAAACTGTCTGCAAATGGTCCGCTTTCGAAACTGTACCACAGAATACCATCTTGGCTAACTGAAACTTTCCCTGCTTCGGTATTGACAAATCCGCTCGTCAGAAAAATATCAGCCGGGTCGCCATAGAACCAATTCTCCATCCCGCCTATCGCCTGCATAGCATTTCCAAAAACTAAAAAATCAATTCCATAAGGATTATTCTCGTCATCGCTTATTTTATGGCTGAACTTCAAAATGAGAGTGCCACCGATTCCTACAGTAACGACCTCGCCGGGCTTCCAGGCAGGATACACCGGCACAGCAGGTCTGGCTGCTCCGTAATAATCCGTATCAACCGTCGGGCGGCCAAGCGCTGACTGCGGAAATGTAAAAATCCCCGCCTTCAGCCCCGCATTATAAAATATCACCTCTTTGGCAAAATCATTAGAATCATATTCATACGAAGATGCATCCTCTGCTGCAAACAGGCAAACCAACATCAGGCAACAAATTTTTATCGCACTCTTAATTTTCATTACTTCATAAGTTATTATTTTTTATCTTTTATTTTTACTCTCATCACAAAAATCGCCCCTGCTGCCAATAGTAAAATCGTCCCCGGCTCCGGCGCCATTCCCGGCGCTCTAATCGGGTCCCAGCTTACGTTGTAATCATAATTGCTCCACACCCAGCTGTCCCAGCTGCCGTTTGTCATCATTCTTCCATCAACACCCCCGTTCAGAAGCCAGTTTACTCCATCATCACTCCCCCAGTATCCCCATCCTGTTGCATCCGCTCCGTAATTAAATTTAACCCCTCCTGGGAAACCGAAATCATTTACAAAGTGGCTGTTAAACTGCTCGAACCATTGCGAATCAACATTCAACAGGCCCGCTGCATCAATTGAGGCAAGTGCGTCCCATCCTTTGGCCTGCCCATTCCATCTGTACTCGAACAAATAGTAATTTCCCGAATCGAAATCTATAGCAACAGTCGCCCTGTTTTCTCCTGCGCCTGCTGTGTATTCGATTCCTTTGTCATAAACCAATCCTGCCTGTACTACCTGCAATGTCGCTAAAATCACCAATAAAACAAGCACTCTTCTCATCTTTCCTTCTCCTTTCTTGTGTCTTCTTCTCTTTTCACTTTTCTTTGTGCCTTTTTTCCTTTGTATTTTTTCTCTTTAACATTTTCTTAGTGTCTTCGTGCCTTCGTGGTGATTTTTTTGTTTGCAATAAAAAAGCCGCTGTCCTGAAAAGGAACAGCGGCTTTAATTTTTTTATATCTTCCTTCAGCCGGAACCAAAGTATTTTTTATACCGTCTATGTTTGCAGAAAGCTGAAGGATATACAATGATGTTCCTTTTCGCGAGAACACTTGTATCCTCAATCGACTTGCAGGCAGGTTTTCTGACTCGTATCTTACCTCGAGGCGCCTTCCCATTCTATATTTCGAATAGTGGCTTAAAATTTGCCTCTGGGGATTTCCAGTTTTTCAGGAACAGATACTCACAGCGGCGCGACCGCCGCGGCTTTCTACCGCGTTCCCATTTTCTTAGTATCCACGAAAAAAATTCCGCAGACCTGCAATCACCATTATTCTTTTTTCAAAGAGCTTACATCCCACAATCTACACCCCCTCCATTCTCTATGCAAGGAAAAAAATTAAAAATTATTACTTCAAATACATTACTATCCCGACGAGTATCAGGATTGTTACAAAGCAGACGCCCACCGAAACACCGAACAGCCAGATAAACTGCCTGTTCTGCCTTGAAATGACATACTTTAAATATCTGTCGCTCGATGAAAACGCCCTGCTCATCTCCATTATGCTCTCGGCCTGGCTGACTGTGTTTTGGCTGAGTTTTGTGAGGATTTCATTGAACCTTCTGAAGCTGTCGGCCATTCTCATATCGACGTCTGTCGATGATGCCAGATGCTCGTTAATCTCAGCGAGCATGTCGGTCTGGCGAATCGCCTCGGCAGGAATCTTTTCCACCGCTTCAAGAAATCGCTCGTTCTTTGCTATCATCGCAGCGAGGTGCTCGGAAAGCTCTTTGCCCATCCGCATCTGGCTGTCGGCTATTGCTGGAAAGTTCCGGACAATCTCCGGCATCTTGTCCATACGCTCCAGCAGCATCTTTCCCTGGGCCAATTGCAGATTCAGCGTCTCGCTTATCGTTCCCATTTTTTCTATAAGTCTGTCGAAACGGTCCTGAAGCCTGTTGATGTCCCTCTTATATAATGCATCCTTTGTGCGTTCTATACCTGCTTGTTCTTCTCTGCCGGTAAAAGACGCTTCTTCGCCCGCTTCCTGCTCGGCCTTTGTCTCAGCCTGCGCGATACCTGCAGCCTGGGTTCCGGCTTCCTGCTCGCGCTGCTGCTCGAAGCCGCCTGTCATCAAGCCTTCCTCATTGACGCGAGGTCTCGGCTCCTGTTCTGTTTCTTCTTCCTGACCGATGAGCCAGCCGCTTATTTTTGACCAATATTCTTTAAGTCCCATTTTCCTTTTCCCTGTTCCCTGTCATTCTGAGCGCAGCGAAGAATCTATCCTTCCCTGCGGATAGATGCTTAGCCTTCAGCTCCGCATTAAGAGTCTGATATTTCTACAAAGCTATTTGCCATATTAAAGGATTTTTCTGCTGAAACTTCAAGTTAATTCTGATATTATTCCAATCGCTAAATTACTGGTTATTTTGCCCGAAGGAACCCTTATTTTATGAAGCTCGTTACCTATTCTTATGAAACAACCGTCTCCTGCGGAATTCTCACAGATTCCGGCATAATTGATATCCCATCTGCTAAAACAATCAAAAATCCGCCGAAAACAATCCTCGAAATACTCGAAAAAGGCACTGAGTTCCTCAATTCCCTCGAAGATCTCGCAAAATCTCAAAAACATCTTAGTCCCATAAAATACCCTTCAACTGATGTGAAACTGCTTGCTCCTATTCCAAGACCGCCAAAAGTCATCGCACTCGCTGGCAACTTCTCAGCACACATACAAGAAGCAAGTATGAAACGCGGGTTTAAACTTGGCCTATCAGACTCCACCCGCCAGACGACTGTCCCGCGCCCTTTCCTTAAGCCCTCTACCGTCGTCATCGGCCCTGATGAAACAATCCAATGGCCCGATTACAGCGAGCAAATCGATTACGAGCTTGAGTTGGCTGTTGTCATAGGGAAAAAAATAAAATACATAGATCCCGAAAATGCCCTTGATGCTGTCGCAGGTTACACCATCTGCAACGACGTCTCCGCCCGCTCGGTTACCTTCAAAGAAAATCGCAATCCGCGCCCGTGGGATGAATTCTACGACTGGCTCAACGGCAAATGGGCAGATGGCTTCCTGCCTCTCGGCCCGTATCTGCTAACAGCCGGACAAATCGGCGATGTTCACAATCTCGAAATGGAGCTGAAGGTCAACGGCCAGACCCGCCAGAAAGCAAACACATCACAGATGATTTATTCTGTACCGGATATCGTAAGTTTCCTAAGCCACATTATGACCCTCGAGCCCGGTGACATCATCGCCACAGGTACACCAGCCGGCGTCGCTGTTGCAACAGGAAATTTTCTGCAGGCAGGTGACAGAATTGATTGTTTCATCGAAAATCTCGGAACCCTCTCCAACACCCTCGGTCCCAAACCAAAATCATTCTACAAACCCCTCTCTTAATTATCAATTAAGGGTGGATACTAAACTAAAAGACCATAATAGACCGTGATTAACTAAAGTTCAATATTTTGGTTTTCTTTTAAACTTAAATTTTGCAATTCCAAAGTTTAGCTCTACTTCTTCTAAAAGAAGATTTTCCTTTATATCATCTATTTCGGCCATCATTTTATCTTTCCAAGGTTGTAAAACTTGAATTCCAAGTTCAGCAGATGTAGATGCGGTAGATTTCAGTACTATCACATCACTGGGAACTGATAACGGGAAAACATATTCCGTTTGTTTGCCATCTTTGCTTTTAACCGATACTGAAATATCCGATGGAATAGCACTTAATTCGTCTGACTTTTGACTTTTGTTATCATCCATAATCAACCTCAATAAAAAATTCAATCCGATTAATTATACAAGCTTTCAGTTCAAAAACAAAACTTAAAATAAGGCACTATAAAAGTTAAAAATATCAGAAATTTTTTAGGAAAAAAATTAAATATTTTTGGACTTGATTAACTTATTATTTTTTAAAGGCTTATCATAGATTATTGGAAACAATTTTAGTAGAAGTCATTCTAAAAACCCCTTAAACCGTCGTTATTAGTTTTGAAAACAAGGATTTTGGGGTACGTTCTCGGAGTGGAAAGTGGACACAGTACACCCCAAAGCTAATGGGTGTTCGAATTCTTTCCGCTCCAGTTGGTCAACACAAGCCTGTCTGACATCAGGCATAGGTATTCATAATATTTTCAAATTTATCTTGACAATGGCATAATAATTCCTTATTAAGAATCATATGACAATTAAAAACGCACAAGACAAACTGGCTTTTTTCCGAAGCAAATGCAAAGAGCATGGGATGCGAGTTACACATCAAAAGGTAATGATTTATCAATCGTTGCTTGATTCACTTAACCATCCCTCTCCGGAACAGATTTATGAAAAACTCAAAAAAACCGTTCATGGCCTTTCACTTGATACCGTGTATAGAACACTCGTAACATTTTACGAAATCGGGCTGGTCAACTTGGTCGATGGCTACGGAACAGCGAGGCGTTTCGACCCAAAACTCGAAAAACATCACCATTTCCGATGCAGGAAATGCGGTGCGATAATTGACTTCACATCAGATTACTATGATAAAATCGATATCCCAAAAGACATCTCAAAGGAATGTGAGGTTTTAAAGGTGCGTGTTACTATTGAGGGTTTTTGCAAAAAATGTCGAAGAAAACTTCGCTAAAGAAAGGGTAAATTTATGGAAAATCAAAAGAAATTGACAGTTAGCGGCGGCACCTCGAACCGGGACTGGTGGCCGAACCAGTTGCGGCTCGATATCCTGCACCAACATTCCTCCAGGTCCAATCCAATGGGCAAGGACTTCAACTATGCCAAGGAGTTCAAAAGCCTTGACCTCAAGGCCGTAAAGAAAGATCTTGCGTCCCTGATGACCGACTCACAGGACTGGTGGCCGGCGGACTTCGGCCACTACGGCCCTCTTTTCATCCGTATGGCATGGCACAGCGCCGGCACTTACCGCACTGGGGATGGCCGTGGCGGCGGCGGCAGGGGCCAGCAGCGTTTCGCACCAATCAACAGTTGGCCGGACAACTGCAACTTGGACAAGGCGCGTCGCCTGCTTTGGCCGATCAAGCAGAAGTACGGCAGGAAGATTTCCTGGGCCGACCTGATGATCCTCGCAGGCAACGTTGCTTTGGAATCGATGGGATTCAAAACCTTCGGTTTCGGCGGCGGGCGTGAGGATGTCTGGGAGCCGGATCAGGATGTTTATTGGGGTGCCGAGAAGAATTGGCTGGGCGACAAGCGATACTCCGGTGAGCGGAATCTAGAAAATCCGCTTGCTGCCGTACAGATGGGTCTTATTTACGTCAATCCGGAAGGCCCGAACGGCAATCCCGATCCAGTTGCTGCGGCCAAGGATATTCGTGAGACCTTCGCGCGCATGGCGATGAATGACGAGGAAACGGTTGCGCTCATTGCCGGCGGACACACCTTCGGAAAGACCCACGGCGCCGGACCTGCGTCACATGTGGGGCCTGAGCCGGAAGCTACACCCATCGAGGAGCAAGGCTTGGGCTGGAAGAGCAGCTTTGGCACAGGCAAAGGCGGCGACGCTATTACCAGCGGCCTAGAAGTAACCTGGACCAACACGCCAACTAAATGGAGTAACAATTTCTTTAAGATACTGTTCGGCTACGAATGGGAATTGACCAAGAGCCCGGCCGGTGCGCATCAGTGGAAGCCCAAGGGTGGCGCTGGCACTGTACCGGCCGCACACGATTCCTCAAAGCGTATTGCGCCTGCTATGCTTACCACCGACCTTTCTTTGAGGTTTGATCCCGTCTATGAAAAAATTTCTCGGCGTTTTATGGAGCACCCGGATCAGTTCGCGGACGCATTCGCCCGCGCCTGGTTCAAACTAACACACCGTGACATGGGCCCTCGCTCACGTTATCTTGGCCCCGAGGTTCCCGCGGAAGAACTTATCTGGCAAGACCCGATTCCTGCGGTCAACCATGAATTAATCAACGAGAAGGACATCACTGCTCTTAAGAACAAGATCCTTGATTCCGGACTGTCAGTGTCCCAGCTGGTTTCGACCGCCTGGGCATCGGCGTCGACTTTCCGTGGTTCAGATAAGCGTGGCGGTGCGAACGGTGCTCGTATACGTCTGGCACCTCAGAAAGATTGGGAAGTTAACCAGCCGGATCAACTGGCAAAAGTGTTAAAAACTCTTGAGGGTATTCAGAAAGAATTCAACAGAGGCGGCAAGAAAGTCTCTCTCGCTGATCTGATCGTGTTGGCGGGTTGTGCAGGTGTTGAGAAAGCAGCGAAGAACGCAGGTTTCAATATGAAGGTTCCTTTCACACCGGGCCGCATGGACGCCTCACAGGAACAAACCGATGTAAAGTCATTCGCTGTGCTCGAACCGGTCGCGGATGGCTTTCGCAATTACCAGAAGGCAAAATACGCCATATCAGCCGAGGAACTGTTGGTTGATAAAGCGCAATTACTGACACTGACCGCGCCTGAGATGACGGTCCTCATTGGCGGTATGCGGGTTTTAAATGCCAATTTCGGTCAAACTCAACACGGTGTCTTTACCAAAAGGCCAGAGTCACTCACCAAAGACTTCTTCCTGAACCTGCTCGACATGAATACGATTTGGAAGGCGACCTCGGAAGACAAAGACTTGTTTGAGGGAACAGATCGTGTAACCGGTAAACTGAAGTGGACTGCGACCCGTGTTGATTTAATCTTCGGTTCAAACTCCCAGCTTCGGGCCTTGGCTGAAGTCTACGGCAGTGCGGATGGGCAGGAGAAGTTCGTCCATGACTTTGTTGCAGCTTGGATAAAAGTTATGAACCTGGATCGCTTTGATCTCGCGTAAGATAAGCTTTGTGGTCGGGATATACTGCTCCCCGTTAAGGAATATGCTAAATTATGGTAATTTTTCTTGATGGAGGTAAAAGCTATGAGCAGAATAAAATGGTCTTCAAAAGACAAGTTTATGATTGTGTAGGAAGGATTAAAGTGGAAAGTTCCCCTAGGGGCACTTTGCGCGAAATTTCAAATCAGCCAGACCCAGTATTGCAAATGGCGTGACCAGCTACTGGTCAACAGTTCGCGGATAAAACCAACAAAATATTTACTGAAAATATTATTCAATTGCCTGATGATGGATGAATTCTGTTCAAACAAAAAAGGCCTTGCAGGAAACTGCGAGGCCTTTAGTGTTTTGGCATTATCACAAGTACTCTATGCAGGAACCACGTTTGTCGCGCACGGCCCTTTTTTGCCCTGTCCGATATCGAACTGGACCTTCTGGCCTTCGGACAGCGTGGCAAATCCCTTCATCTTAATTTCTGAATGATGAACGAACAGATCATCGCCGCCGTCATCCGGCTTGATAAACCCAAAACCCTTTTTCTCATTGAACCATTTTACTGTACCGGTACTCACTACTGTACTCCTTCGGCCCGTTTCCAGGCCGTCAAACAAAACTGCTGTCCCTCAAACTAATTACAGGAATATCCCTGAGAGACAATACAAATATTCCCAACTGGCCGGTATTATACCCGAAATCGGCCCTAATGTAAATCAAAAATCCTGAAAAAAACAGCAATGTCACCGGCTTTTTCAAATTGGCCGCCGGCCTTTAACATCTTGCCAATAAACAAGATGTGTACATCAACCACACAAAAAACTCTAAAACATCGCCATTTTTCTCTACCGGCGTTCGTATCTCGGTTAAAATGTATCCATGAACCAGGCAGGCTGTTGTTAAAGACTAAACAAGAACGATTCTTCTATGACAAAATATACAGATAAGGCAAAATTCCTTAAAGCTCTTCAGCTTATTTTCTTTTTTGTTGCTTTATCTTTTCCCCTCCAAGCCGTCGAGCCTCAGGAAAATTTCATAATCGTTTGCAGGGGCCATTTGCAAAAACAAAATTTACTCAAGCGCAAAACGTTCAGAGCAAAACGCAGTTTTAATATTATTCCAGCTGTAGCTGCGCAGCTCGATGCCAGCCAAATACAGCAACTAACGAAAGACCCTGATGTCGAATATATCGAGCCGGACTACAAAGTTTTCGCATTGGGAAGCATCAATATAATTCCCGATTCATCAAATGAAAATATTCTCGCTTCTTCCCAAACCATTCCATTCGGAATCAATTTGATACATGTCCCGGCAGTATGGCCCAAAACCAAAGGTGCAAATGTAAGAGTAGCTGTCCTTGATACCGGTATAAGTATGTATCATCCCGACAGAGGTAACGTGGTCGATACGAACAGCTTTGTTGCGGGAGAGACAGTGGAAGATTTTGACGGTCACGGCACGCACGTTTCCGGAACTATTGCAGCAGCAGATAATACCATTGGAGTAATCGGCATTGCGCCGCAAGCCGATTTATTGATTGGCAAAGTATTGGACAACACAGGCTTCGGCGATACAAGTGCCGTGATTTCCGGAATCGAATGGGCGGTCAGTAATAACGCCAAAGTAATCAGTATGAGTCTCGGCAGCTATGATTATTCAGCGGCACTGGAAACTGCCTGCAACAACGCATTCGCAAGCGGCGCACTGCTTGTCGCAGCAGCAGGAAACGACAACTCAAACGCCCCATTATATCCGGCTGCGCACAATTCAGTAATATCAGTAATGGCGGTGGACTCGTTAAAAAACAAAGCGAGCTTTTCAAACTACGGTCCGACGGTAGATATTGCAGCACCGGGTGTTGGTGTTTATTCGACCTACGCTCCGATTGACTCATCAAACTCCACAGGTGCAACTGCAAATGCTGTATGGAACAGCACGAGCCATACTGCAAATCCGCTAATCGGCTCATCAGTCGGGACCGCAAGCGGGACAATCTGCAATTGCGGCCTTGCGACGGGTACAGATGTGAACGATACTTGCCCAAACAGCGTGGCGGGTAATATCGCACATATCCGCAGAGGTATTATCACATTTGCCGAGAAAGTTGCACACGCACGGGCAAAAGGCGCGATAGGAGTAATTATATCAAACAATGTGGACGGAAATTTCAACGGAACACTTGCCGACGGAAGCCCTCTTATTGTTGCATCCATAACAAAGGTCGATGGCGATGAACTGCAGTTGCTTGCACAGTCGGGCATAACGGGGACTGCTTCAGTCAATGGGACTCTGTATCAGTATGAAAGCGGTACCTCGATGGCCTGCCCGCATGTCGCAGGCACAGCCGCCCTTATTTTTGCTGCTGGTGACATTATGACTCCTTCGGAGGTTCGCGACATTCTATTCGCTTCCGCTGAAGACCTCGGCATGACAGGAAGGGATGATACGTTCGGTTACGGCCTGGTTGATGCAAATGCCGCAATAGACCTGATTGTGCCAAAGACCTGTAAAGCTGTCTGGACTCTCGGCTATGGATTAAGCGGAGATTTAGACCATAATTGTTTTGTGAACTGGGCAGACCTGCAATTGCTTGCTGCACAATGGCTGAAAACTGCCTGCAATGCTTCCAATAACTGGTGTCTGGGCAGTGATTTTAACCATAGCGGCCAAACGGATTTCCTTGATTTCGCAAAATTGGCCGTTCAGTGGTTAATTTGCAACGACCCTCAGACTATAAACTGCAATTAGAATTAATCCCACAATTCTCCTTCTGTGGAAATTGAGGTTTTTCCGAATGCTTTACCTTCAATTTTTATCTTTCTTTTATCGGCGCAGAAGCCCCAGCTTTTTTACTTCTTCACAATCTCCTGTCATCTCCCAGCGTATCAGAGAAAGCGGTGCCATACCGCCGCTTAAGAACTCTTCCATGAAGCGCTGAATAGTAAAATCATCTCCGAGCTGCATAGCACGCTGAGCTAAAAGTTTTTCCATGTCCACTGCCCCGACAAGATAACCCATACCGTATCCGGGCTGCCGGATATAAAGCTCGAGATCCTCCCAAATCAGGTTGCTGTCCGGCACTACCCAGCCGTAAGGAACTTTCTTTGCGCAAAATTCAGTTGCCTCTTTGAAATTCATCTCGCCGTTATGCATTTTTAAATCTGCCATGGCCCTCACAGCCCGGAAAACTCTGAGCATATAAGTCAGCTCTCTGGAACGCGGCCGCTCATCGAGCATCCCCAGATGCATCAAAATCTCCTCGCTTCCGGTTGCGAGCGCCTCCGCCCGAATCCCCGAAATATGAAACAAGTTATAATCATTCCTGATTGGATTTGGATTATCTTTAATCCTTGCCTCGTCCTGGGCGTGCCCCACGAAATCGTGGGGCATCAATGGCAGCGGGTCGCGGACCTGCACGTGCTGGAAAAAGTCAAGGTTCTCTTTTGGAGGCTCGCGAAGAGTATATGTCCTGATTTGAAGGTAGTCAGGCTGCGGCATAATATGATTGTTTCTCAGAAAATCTGCAAGAAACTGCTGCGATTCGATAAACCGCGGCGTCCATTCATCCGCTGCTGTTGCAACCTTCAAGGGCGGCAGATTTCTGTTTCTGTGCTCCTCTAATTTCAAATCAGCAACGCACCTGTCGTATTCACGCTGTGCAATGTCCATACACTCCTGCCAGGTATACGGAAACAGATAAACTTCCTTTAGAAGCCTGTTGTAATTTTCCACACCAATGCCGGCATCAGCTTTCATCTTGTCTTTATGTTGTCCAAGCCATTTTTTGAAATCCTCAATCGCCGCAAGGGCCTTTTGTGCATCCCCGACAAGCTCAGGATGTTCTTTCTGGAAGCTCTCTATAAGGCGCTGCATCATCCTTTCCTCACGCTCTTTTCTTCTTTCTGCAATCATCGCCAAATCGCTGCACGCCTCATTCAGATTTCCCTTTGCCTGTTCTAAAAGTGCCGGCACTGCCTTAATTTGTCCGGCAAGTGTTTCAAGCTGATCTTTAGATATCTGACCTCTTTCCATTTTTATTGCGTTCACCTGAGTCTGCTCGAACCTTTCGAAGACACTGTAAAATCCAGGGTCTCTCGCCCACGGCCGAAGGACGCTATGATTGAATTCAAGCCCGTTGAACTCCGCTCGCACAAGCTCGAAATCCGCCTGTTTTGTTATGGGCCAACCTGCTGTTTCTATCGCCTCAAGTTTCTTTCGCAGGACCTTTAGCTGCCTGTGCTGTTTAGCCATCGCCTTGTCTGTATAATCCGGCACGCCGTTGACCATCACAGGCTTTTGAAGCTCTCTGAATTCTTTGAAAACCGCAACAAGCTTTTCATAGCTTCCTTCGCCATTGTCTTTCCTGTTATTCTTGCATCCAGACTGATTTGCGCATCCGGCAATCATCACAATGACCATAACAAACCCTGCTGTCAAATTTCTTATCATATTATTTCCTTTCCCTTTTCTTATATCTGCCCATAATGAGCTAATTTTACCTTGGCGTCCTTAAAATATTTCTTTGTCCTCTCGTCGCAGAGGGCGTTCAACTCCGCCTGACGGCGCTGTGCTGTGTCTTTATCATATTCACTGCTCGCCACAGCCGGATGTGTCATTACCTCTGTGACCATTGCAGGACTGTAAGTCGCAGCCGCCCTGAAAAAGTTCACATCTATCTTACCTCTGTGTGAAACACCCAAAAGGGCGCCACTTTTCAAAAGATGGCTATTATGCAGGCGGTTAAACCATGCCCATTTTCTATATGAGTTTGCCTGCCTGCTGCACTCTTCGGTGAATAGCGGCCAGGGAAGATGCACCACCGACTTAGGCTCATACACCCATCGAATTGCTCTTATATCAAATCTCTTCGCCAAAGAGCATACTATCGAGTACAAAATCGGAAAGATATGAATATGGTAATGAGAATCCATGTGTGTCGGCTTTATGCCGTTGTCAATCACCCATTGTAACTGTGATGCGAACTCTGCATAAATCGCTTTTCTTATCTTCCATCGCAAGACACTTCTTACCCATAGGTTCCCCTGCGAAAGAAAAAGCTCACCGTTTGAGTTTAGCAGGCTCTTTACAATCAGATCATTCGAGAGAGGTTTGCCCTTCGACAGATTGAGGTGCACTCCGACACCAAGAGAAGGCATTTCCTTCGATAATTTTATTGCCTCTGATGCCAGCGGCATATTTGCCATTATTGTTGTGCTGGTAAGAATCCCCTGCTTATGCGCCCGCACAATGGCCTCATTTACCTCCCATCGCATCCCGAAATCATCACCATTAATAATGACAGCCTTATCCATCGCTGTCCAGTTTAAGCCCGGACAGTTGATGCGTCAACCAGCTTTTTTACACCTTTACGTATATCTTCTTTATCCAGCATTAATATGACAAAAACGGCTGCCGGATTATCAGTGTTGAATCTGAGGCATAAGAAATGTAAAAAGAAAAGCTGCAGTAGAGTTATTTTACATGAATCGGCTCTTACTTCCGCGAAACACAAAAAATAATCTACTGCAGCTTAGACTTCCAATAGTCCACTTCTCGCCGCTTGTTCCGGCAACCCCCCGAAGCCTTTTTCACAGTTTCACTTCCACTTTCCCTGGTTTTGCCGGAACAAGCACGGCGAACCAAAAAGTGAGAATTTGTTTTCCGGAGCCTTCCAACAGCTCCATACCTTTTCAATCTATCATACCGATGTTGGGGCGTTTTTGTTTGAGGGAATTTTGAAAAACCTGCTTTAAATATTCAGGGTCATTTTTAGAAGAGATTTGGCCTGTTTTTGCCTTTTCACGATACCAATTTAGGGTTTCGAGAGCCCCATCCAAACGCGGCTGGTAGTTGCCCTTTTTTTCGCCTGTCTCGGCAAGGCTGGTTATGGCATTTGCAAGTTCTGTAGAGTCGATATTGACAAGAAGCTCTTTTAAGGAAATATGCGGATTTGATGACAGCTGCAAAAGAACAAGGTCTGCGATTTGTCTAAGGCCGGGGGTAATGAACATATCGCAGGTTATCTTGAATTTGGAGGACTTGAGCAGCTTTGGCTCATTGAGTATAACTTCGAGAATTTCCCTTTCGGCAGCAGCTCGGCCTCCTTCGCCGAGGTCGATAACGGTAACGAACTGGTTTTCGCCCGCATAAGATTTCTGATTGGCTGCTTTTTGAAGTCTGTCGGCAAGCTCCTTATTTATCTGATTTGCGGACAGGCCGATGATTCTGGACAGGCGGTTGACAAGAGAGCCTTTTTCGATCGGATTGAGAGAACCTGCCTGAAGGCCGATGACAATTGTCTGGAGGAATTCATCAATCGCTGTTTTATTTTCGATGAGGGTGTCTTTTTTAGAAAGGTTTTCGGTGAGCCTGTTCCAGCGGAAGGAGAAGACATCGATGGCATTGTCGATAATTGCCTCGAAAGCTTCTTTGCCATTAGATATAAGAAAATCGCAGGGATCTTTTCCTTCCGGCACGAATGCAAGCGATATATCGATATAACGGGACAGGCAAATTTCAAGAGCCCGGTTGGAGGCAGCGATGCCGGCAGTGTCGGAATCGAAGATGAGTACGACTTTTTTAGCAAAGCGCTTCAGGATTCTGGCGTGACCATCCGTAAAGCTGGTGCCGAGTGTTGCGACGACATTGGTGACGCCCTTGGAGTGTGCCATTATGCAGTCAGTGTAGCCTTCCACTACGACAGCCGTTCCGGAAGAGACGATGGAATGTCGTGCCTGATAGAGGCCATAGAGGCAGTTGCTTTTGTCGAACAGGCTGTTGTTTGCGGAATTCAGATACTTCGGCTCTGTCTTATCGAGCGTCCTACCTCCGAAGGCAATGATTCGGCCCGTAACATCGGTGATGGGGAACATAAGACGGTTGGAAAACTTATCATTTTTCTGCGCCGTGAGGAGCCCTGCCTTAATCAGGTCAAAGACAGAGATTTTTTGTGCTGCTGCCCTTTTTGCAATGTCGTCACCGGGCAGTGCAAGGCCGATTTGCCATTGCCTGACTGCCTCTGAATCTATTTTTCTTCCTGCAAGGTAATCGCGTGTTAATTTTCCCTTCTGCGGGTCCGCGAGGTTGGAAACAAATACTTTAGTGACCCAGGAATTCAGTTTAACAAGCAAAGCGGGATCGATTTCAGCAGAACCAACATCTCCTGCGGAAGTTTTCCTCTCCATTCGGGAAGGAACTTTGATGCCTGCGCGGTCAGCAAGTCGCTGTATGGCCTGCGGGAAGGTAAGGTGCTCGTAGAGCTGGACGAATTTCAGGACATCGCCGCCGCAGCTGCAGGCGAAACATTTGAAGATTTGCTTGACGGGATTTACGTATAGGCTGGGGCGATGGTCATCGTGAAAGGGGCAAAGACCAACAAATTCGCGGCCCTTTTTTACCAGCTTTATGTATTCGCCGATGACCTCGACTATGTCGTTGGACTGCTGGATTTTGAAGACGAGCGAGTTATCGAAATTTCCGGCCATAATCCGCCAATAAATCCTTTTATACCGAATTCAGCAAAAATAATTAAATTGCGAATTTGGAGACCCTAAACCCTTATGTAAATGAGTATAGAATGAAAAGATATAAAGTCAAGTTTTAACAAAAAGGGATAAATAGAGAGAAGGGTTAAGTGGTAACAAATAAATGGGGAAGCGAGAATATTCATGAAGAGTGACAGAATGCTGTCACAGTGCTTAAAAAACAGATTGCAAAAGCTGGCGATGCGCCCTTGAATTATAAATTGAGAAAAATGGCAACCTTCGAAGAGCGGCTGGATTCTTCTCACATCCGGAATCCAGCCTTTATTATTGAATGATTTTTAGCCTATAAACACAGATCTTTCGATTCTCAGTCAGAACCCTCAGGAAATTTTGCCATCCATTTCGGCCAAGCGGGAAAAGGCTTATTGGTGTCGAAGACCCTGTTCCATTTGAGGCGCCAAAGTTGCTTTAGGGGCACACGTCTTATCGATGAATCCATAAAGAGCGTATTCATAGCGGTATCATGCCTGTTCATATTAAAATAGCATATCGACTGGCTGTCATCAGCGAACCAGTCCGTTTCTTTTTGCTGGGGCGTGTCGTCATCTTCCGGGAAACCGCCCCGCCACATACAATCGCCGAATATAGGAATATTATTGGCACCTTTAACACTCGTTGTTTTCCAAGTATATTCATGCGGAAAACCAGCGTAAACTTCGGTGCGGCTGTAAATCCAAGCATTAATGCCATAGCTGCCATAGTCGCCTGGCCGAGGATTTCCTTCATTATCAGTACCAACTACCCAGGCAGCAAAAGGCTGTCCCCCGCCGGAGGTTGTCGGCCGCCAGGCCATGGGACAAAACCAGACTTTGGTTTCTTTTCCATAATAGGGTTTTAATGAGATAGTCCATTGACCGTATTTACCACCGGCGCCTGCCATAAGTGCTGGAAAGAGGCTTCTGTTTTCCTGGGTGTACATAGTGAAAGCAAGCGCCCAGGTCTGGAGGTGTGAGCGACAGACAATGGCCCTTGCACTTTTTCTTGCTTTTGTGAGACTTGGCATAAGAATGGACATAAGAAGTGCGATTATAGAGATTACGACAAGCAGTTCCACCAGGGTAAAAGCAGTTCGGATTTTATCGGGCATGCGGCGACTTCGTATTTTCGGCATAAAACAACCTTTCTAAACACCCCCATAAATTAAAGAAGACCGCACAATTTTCATATAACATTATACCGGCTTTACAAGGTTATGTCAAAAAAATTATTACTCACAATTCGCATATTCACAGGGTTAAGGGCGAATTTCGGTTCATTAGATATGGTCAGAAAATTCTCGCCCGAACAATCAGTTAGAATTTTTTTCGGAAGCGGGCGGCAGGAACATTGAGCAGTTTTCTGTATTTGGCGACGGTGCGTCTGGCCAGGCCGGTAAAACCTGCTTCGGCCAGTTTCATTTTTATCTGGTCATCATTGAGGGGATTGGACTTGTCTTCGTTATCAATAATTTTCTGAAGGATGCCCCGGACGGCCTCCCAGCTGAATCTGTTGCCGTGTGTGTCCTCTGTGCCGCCGCTGAAAAATTTTCTAAGCGGCAGAATTCCCCAGGAGCACTGCAAGTATTTACCCGAGACCGCGCGAGAAACAGTCGCAACATGAACTCCTACATCCTCAGCAACTTTCGCCATCGGCAGAGGTCGAAGATAGAGCTTTCCTTTTTCAAAAAATTCCCTCTGATGCTGAACAATGGACTTTGCAACCCGCAGCAGGGTATTGTTGCGCTGCTGAATTGCATCGATAATCCATTTGGCGGAGCGGATATTATTCTGGAGAAATTTTTTCGTGTTTTCAATAGTTTTAGGGTCTTTGGCCATCCTAAAGTAGTCGTCGTTAATTTTCAGCGATGGCATAGAAGAATATGCGAGTCTCACTGAGTAGCCGCCATCCTGGGCCGATTCCTCAACGATGATATCGGGCGTGACAGGCTTGTTGTAATCAGGGCCGACTCTCAGGCCGGGAGAGGTATCGCAGTGCCTTAGGCGTTCGACCGCCTCTTTTACCTGTTCAATGGAGCATTTCATTTTTTTTGCTATTTCCGGCAGGCGGTTTTCGAGGAGGTCGTCGAGATAATCCTTAACAAGGGCAGTTTCGAAAGACGCATCGTCGCCCCACTGAGAAAGCTGGATGAGCAGGCACTCTCTGAGGTCACGCGCACCTACACCGGCAGGTTCGAGCTTCTGAATGAGGGCAAGGGCGCTGTCGAGGTCTTGAGGGGAGAATTCGCTTTTATCATTATGGAGCTGCTCAAGCCGCACAGACAGATACCCGCGGACATCGATATAATCTATGATTGTGTAGCCTGCCTTCTTCACACCTTCAGGGGCATCGATGAGTGTCCACTGCTGGTCGAGAAAATCGTGCAGCGAAATTGGCGGAGCAGCAGTATTCTTAATGGCCTCGAGCTTTTTATCAGCTTCATCCGAAGAAGCAGACGACTGAAAAGTATCGGCCTGGCTGATATATTCCGAATAGTCATCATCGAGATCTTCGATGCGATCGAAGTCTTCGGTTTTTTCGGTTTGCGAAGGCGACGCTGCAGCATCGGGAGCAGCCGGCAGGGATTCATCGGCGCCGGATTCGACAGGCTCAACAAGCTCGAGGACGGGGTTGCTGTTAAGCTCCTGCTCGATTCGCTCCTGCAGTGCAAGGATTGGAAGCTGCAGAATCTCCATAGATTGAATCATATGAGGCGCCAGCTTCATCTGCTGCTCGAGCCTCATCTGGTTGCTCAACTGCATTTTAATTGGTTCAGCCATCAATCCGCCTTATAATTAGTAATGCATAAGTAGTAATACGTATTGAGTAAAAATTTTCGATTAAAAATATTATACCATACTCGCTGAAAAAATTTCGAAAAAAACCTTTAGTTTCTAAAACAGTGTGAAATTTTAAATAAAATGTAAACAATCAGCGAGATTAAGAAAAAATTTTTCTCATCTTGCAGCACCCCAATATATCATAAACCATCAAACTGCTAACCGGGCAGCTTTTTGATTTTGAGATTTCTATAATAGGTCGTGCCTTCGCCCCCGTGAACGCCCTGCAGACCGACAAAGCCTGTTCGCGGCATATCTTTATAAGCCGTACTGAATTTATTTGGCGTGCCATCTGGATTCTTGCCCGCCTGCGTCCAGCGGTCAAGGTCCATATCGATAATCTGCTGGCCGTTAAGGACGACATAAATTTTATTATCCTTGCAGGTGATTGTGCAGCGGTTCCACTCGCCCGCAGGCTTCATCATATTTTTAGTTGGCTCGAGGATATCGTATATCGCACCACAGTCATGCTTATCCGGTTTTTCCTTTCCTGCTGAATCGAGCACCTGCAGCTCGATGGATGTATTGAGCCAGTTTTCCATACTGCCGCAGCGAAGGAAGATGCCGCTGTTGGAACCTTTATCAACTTTGAACTCCAAATCGAGGATGTAGTTGCCGTATTTTTCCTTCGTCCAGATAAAATCATCTTTATTTGCAGACAGGACACCGTCCGAATAGACCCAAGTATCGGGTTTGTATGTGCAATTGGAAAGGTCGGGGGCAAAGAGGTCAACCCAGCCGGAAGGATTCAGTTTCGCTGCCTGGGCGTTAAAATATTCTATAGACTTTCGAATATCAGGAACTGAATTGTTCCAGTTATACTCGTACTCTATGGAGAAGACGCCTTTGAATTTCTGACGGTTCAGCTCAGCAAGAATTGCAGGGATATCTGCCTTGCCCGTGCCCCACGGAACATCGTGAGCATCAGGCTTGCCGAACTCGTTTAAGTCCTTCAGATGAAAGCTTATAATGCGTCCTTCAAGCTTCTTAACCGCCTCGACAGGATTAAGAGAGCCTCTCATCCAGTGCCCTGCATCAGCACAGGAGCCGATTGACGGACTTCTGCCCTTGCAGACCTCGAGCACCTTTTCATAGTTCCAGTAAAATGATGGCTTGGGGTGGTTGTGTATGGCAACTTTAATATTGTATTCTTTGCACAGCTTATCAACCAGTTCCATAGTTTCCGGCGTCGGCTCTGAAACGATTGTTTCGATTCCCATCTCCTTTGCAAAATCGAAGACCTTGCGGCATTCGGCTTCGTTATTGGGAAGGTCCACAACGCCGTAATTGATGAGCCTGACTCCGGCATCAGACAATTTCTGTTTTACTTCTTTTTTCACCTCGGCTGAGGCATTGTGGTCAAAACGAATCTCCGGTTTTTCCTTGGATAAACGCTGCCCCGGATAGGCTTCGATGTAGTGCAGGCCGAGTGATGCTGTTTTGTCGATTGCTTCGAAAAATGTGTAGCGGTTGAATGACCACGCCTGAATCGCTAAATGCCAGCCGTTATACGCATCCGTCTCCGGATGGCTGTTGATTGGAAGAGAGTTTGTTTCGGCTGCGAAACCACAGGACATAATGCAGCCCGTTACGAGCATCACACAAATCGCAAAGTTACGCATAATAACACCTCCTTACAAAAGTTGAGCTATTCTTATATAAAAATTCGGGGATTGTCAACCTTTAAACAAAACAAGAAAGGCGATGGCGCAGGCGATTGTTATGGCGCAGGGAAATAGAAAGATTGGCCGCCAGCGGAATTTTTCATTCGCCCTGAAGTGGTCCATTACAGCGCCTGTAATCTGGGTGCCGAGGAAATTACCAAAGCCGAGTGTTGTTATTACAATCAGGGCCTGTGCCGAGGCTTTTATATCATCGGGCGCGACCTTATCGACATACATCTGTCCGACAAAGAAAAAGAGCGTATAACCCAAACCGTGCAGAGATAGAGACGACACTACAAGCCACAATGGGCGCATCAGAGAAAAAATTATATATCTAAGCGGCCAGGCCAAAACTCCTATAACCAGTGTCCAGCGGTAACCGATTTTCGGCAGCAGGTATGCAAGAGCAAGGGCCATCGTGATAATTTCGGCTGACTGTGCAATTGTCATAACAGCCGAGACATTTTTGGATTTGATACCGAGGTCTTCGAGAAACAGGGCCGTGGGAACATAATAGAACTGAAGCGCAGTTGTAACGACAAATGAAATTATAAGAAACGTAAGGAAGTTGTAATCATTGAGCAGCTTAAAGGCATCGATAAATGCCCAGGGGCTTGAAGGAGTTGCCGGCGGAGGTGTGTTCGGCAGAAGAAAGCAGAATACGCTCATAATCAGTGAAAAGAAGGCAGCCAGACTTAAGGCATCGGAGCCTTTTATTTTCAATTTGCCCGTGTTTCGCCAGAGCGCAAGAAGAAGACCTGCTGCAATCCAGCCGATTGTCCCCCAGACACGGATAGTGCCGGACTGACTTTCAGTGTCGGGGATGTTTGAGAACATAATGGAATTGGCAAGGGCGATTGTTGGGGCATAAAGTAGGCAATAGAGACCGAGGACAATAAACAGAGAAAGGAATTTCGTTTTTCGTGCTGCGATAAAAAGGAGGACCGCGCCAAGAAGATGGGCTATGGCAAGAAAATATTGAGATGGAAACCAGCGGTCGGCAATCTGGCCTCCGATGAACGGAGAGACAATGCAGGCAAGCCAGAGGGTCGCATAAATCCAGGCGGTCTGTTTGCCGGTAAATTTGAGGCTCCCGAAAAGATACGATGCCAGGACTGGCGACCAGGCTCCCCAGATTGCAAACTGAAGGAACATCATCAGGCTCAAACGCACATATAATTCGATCGGCATAGAAAAATCCTAAAAATCGTAATGCGTCATTAGTAATGCGTATGTCGTAAACGAAAAATGTATATTGGGCTTTTCAAGATTTCGGCGCGTTGTCATAGATTGACGACCTTTCCGGAGCGGACGGATTTATCAGCAGCAAGAACAATGCGAAGACTGTTGACCGCATCTTCGAGATGGCTGGAAAGGTCGAGATTGTCCCTGATGGACCTTAAAAAGAACGCCTGTTCGAGATTGCAAAGCTGCTGATGGTCAGGCTCATCGGTAGTGTCGATAAAAGTATCTTTGCTGACAAAATTACCATCGTTTCCAATCGCGGCACTGTGAATCCGCAGCCGATTTGTTTTCGTATGGGACTCGATATCATCAGAGCCGGCTTTTGAATCGCTTGTCCGCTCGACAATACTGACACATCCTTTCGGACCAACTAC